>CAFBLH010000005.1_pt1 | contig 44480 bp, 47 predicted proteins | sample 7268051 | NCBI WGS metagenome assembly CAFBLH01 (sample SAMEA6814031, study PRJEB35770) | freshwater metagenome | biome: Freshwater; feature: Freshwater reservoir; material: water | place: Czech Republic | collected 2016-04-20 | depth 30m m | reverse complement strand
AGAGACTCAGCCATCTCATTAAATGCTTTACCCAACTTTGCAATTTCATCTTGGGAACGAACCTCTAGGCGCTCTGAAAAGTTACCAGCTGTAAATTGAGTTGCTACAAGTGCTGCATGTCGAACCGGTCGTACAACTTGTCTGATTACGAGCCAAGTTATTAAACCAATCAAAAGAATTAATGCAATTCCTGTAAGAAATAAATATCTTTGGATTAATTTTAAGGTTGTATTTTGATTTGCTAATGAAAAAATCATGTACATCTCATACTGACCTGCATTAGGAATTGAAATTTTTTGGCCTATTGCAAGTCCTGGAATCTGCAAGCCACTTATATATTGAATTTTCACATAACTAATACCAATATCGGAACTTTTACGAACTTTTGTGCTCAAGAAATCTGGTATTGAAGAGGGGTCAACTAGGTTTGAAGTAATTTCATAATCTATTGACTTAGTGTTTCCCGGGCTTCTCAGAAAAACAACTTCTCGCGCATTTTCATTAGAGGTAAGAGATGTAGCCGATGAAATCACGTTACTGATAACTTTTCTAACAGCAGCATTATTTTCGCCTTGTACTAATAATAGGCGATACTGTGCACTAAAAATTGTAGATCGGGCCTCAACTATTGAAGATTGTCGGTTTACTTTTTTAATTCCTGCCGATAGCTGAGAATTTAACGCTGATCCTGCAATATAGATAACACCAACAGAAAGTAAAACAGTAGAGACAATTACTTTCAGTGCAAGTGAATTACGGAATCTAAAGAAATATGGGTTCACTATCTAGGAACCGCCCATCACTCCTGCTTTATACCCAACACCACGGATGGTTACTACAATTTCTGGGCGCTCTGCATCATGTTCGATTTTCGCACGTAATCTTTGCACATGTACATTTACCAAGCGGGTATCAGTTGAGTGACGGTAGCCCCAAACTTCAGTGAGCAGGGCATCACGTGAAAAAACGCGACCAGGCTCCTTAGCAAGTGCAACAAGCAAGTCAAACTCAAGTCGAGTCAATGCGATCTGTTTGCCAGCTCTAAGGACTTGATGCGCAGTCACATCAATTGCAAGATCTCCTATGGTCAAGAGACCTGAAATATCAGTATTAGTGCGGCGCAACCTTGTTCGAATTCGTGCAACAAGTTCTGACGGATGCTTAAATGGTTTAACAATGTAATCATCTGCACCAGCCTCAAGGCCAAGAACTACATCATATGAATCACTTTTTGCACTGAGCATGATGATTGGCACCATCGATTCAGCACGAATCAATCTACAAACTTCAATTCCATTTAATCCCGGCAACATGACATCGAGTAAAACTAAGTCTGGTGGATTGTTTCGAAAAACTTCCAGAGCCTCATCTCCGCGACTGACAAGGTCGACATCAATTCCTGCTCCGGTTAAAACAATTCCGAGCATCTCTGAAAGGTCTTGGTCGTCATCGACAACCATAACCAATGTCATTAGCTACCGTGCTCCCACGAGTTCAAATACATATCTTGCGCGGGTGTTAATACATCAATATGCCCACCCATGCTCTTGAGTTTGAGGCTTGCAACTTCTTTATCAATATAAGTTGGAACTTCGTGCACACCTGGCTTCAAATTCTTAGCTTCATTGACTAAATACTCAGCAGTTAGAGCTTGATCTGAGAAAGACATATCCATAACCGAAGCTGGATGACCTTCAGCAGCCCCAAGGTTTACTAAGCGACCTTCAGCGAGAAGTAGGAGGCGTCGTCCATCAGCAAGTACGTACTCATCAGTCTGGTGACGCATCTTGGCATTCTTAACTTTTGCATTTTGTTCTAGCCAAGCCACATCAATTTCTATGTCAAAGTGCCCTGAATTAGCCATAATCACGCCATCCTTCATTACAGCAAAATGCTCATCGCGCAGGACATCGCGATTACCTGTGACAGTAATAAATACATCTCCAACTTTTGCAGCATCAATCATGGGCATAACGCGAAAACCTTGCATCATTGCATCTAGCGCTTTAGTTGGATCAATTTCAGTAATGATTACATCAGCGCCCATACCTTTTGCACGTTCTGCAACACCTTTACCGCAGTACCCGAAGCCAGCAACAACAACTATGCGACCTGCAAGCAAGAAGTTTGTTGCGCGAAAAACTGCATCAAGAGTTGATTGACCAGTGCCGTAGCGATTATCAAACATATGTTTTGTATCAGTGTCATTCACAGCAATCATTGGAAATTCTAACGCGCCATCTTTTGCCATCTGATTTAGTCGGATTACACCCGTAGTTGTTTCTTCACAGCCTCCAGCTATGTTTGCAATCAATTCTCTACGAGTAGTGTGCAGTGTATTCACAAGATCACAACCATCATCGAATACTTGGTGAGGTGCAATGTCAAGAGCTGCGTTAATGTGTGTGTAATATCCATCGCGGTCTACCGCATTGCGCGCAAATACAGAGATTCCAAATTCGTGAACAAGGGCTGCAGCAGTGTCATCTTGAGTTGAAAGTGGATTTGAGGCACACAGCGCGATATCAGCGCCGCCAGCTTTCAACACACGCATAAGGTTTGCAGTCTCAGTTGTCACGTGCATGCAAGCAGCAATGCGGACTCCTGCAAAGGGTTGTGACTTTTCAAAACGCTCACGAATCTGGGCAAGTACAGGCATATTTCGCTCAGCCCACTCAATCCGCTTTCGGCCCTGCGCAGCAAGAGATGCATCTGCAATGTCATGACGGGGAAGAGTGGAAGTAACCGGTGAGTTCACAAAAAGCTCCTTTAGAGACGACGCTGTAAGAGGCTAGGTTACTGCCCCATGAGGAAAAGCGAGTAATGAGACGCTGAACTAGGACTGGATGAGGGAGAGAACCTCATCACGCAACTTGCTCATCGCCGCGGCAGTTTTAGCCTCAACGTTGAGGCGCAGCAAAGGCTCGGTGTTCGAAGGCCTCACATTGAACCACCAAGAATCGCCAATGACACTGAGGCCATCGAGGTGGTCAATTTCCACCCCCGCACGCGCCGAAAATTTCGCTTCGATAAGTGTTGTCGCTGAAGCCGCATCCTCAACAGACGAATTAATCTCGCCACTTGAAACATAACGTTGATACGGCGCAAGTATTTTTGACATCGTTTTATTTGATTCACCAAGAGCAGCAATTGCATGCAAGGCAGCTAAAGCTCCAGAGTCGGCGCGCCAAAAGTCTTTAAAGTAAAAATGTCCTGAATGCTCTCCCCCAAAGACCGCGCCGCTTTCAGCCATCATGGCTTTAATGTAGGAGTGTCCGACTCGAGAGCGTAAACCAGTTCCGCCATTTTCTTGAACGACTTCCAAAACTGCGCGCGATGAAATTAAATTATAAATAATAGTTGAACCTGGATATTTGATTAGTTCGCGGTGAGCAATTAAGGACGTGAGATCAGATGGATTTATTGTGTTGCCATTTTCATCTACTAAAAAACATCTATCAGCATCACCATCAAATGCTAAACCTAAATCAGCTTTATGTTTTTTTACCGCACGCTGTAAGTCACGAAGGTTTGCTGGATCAATAGGATTAGCTTCATGATTCGGGAAATTACCATCGAGTTCAAAGTACATAGGAATAACTGTGCAGTTCAATCGAGAGAAGATAGCTGGTGCTGTATGTCCAGCCATTCCATTTCCGGCATCAATGACGATGGTCAACGGGCGAATCGCTGATAGATCTACAAGCGTTAGTAAGTGTTCGACATACTCCCCAAGCATGTCACGCTCTGTTTCAATTCCAATAGATCGAATTTCAAGCGGAGAACCTTGACGTACGAAGCTCTCAATCACTTGAAGACCAGACTCTTTTCCGATCGGACGTGCACTGCTATAACAGAGCTTTATGCCGTTATACGCCGCCGGATTATGGCTTGCGGTAAACATTGCGCCCGGTAGACCTAACTTTCCAGATGCAAAGTACATTAAGTCTGTCGATGCAAGACCGATACGTATTACATCAAAACCAGTTGAAGTAACACCCGCAGAAAAGGCATCGGCTAGTGCTTGCGAAGAAGCCCGCATATCTTGACCCACTACGACAGTTGCTGGCTCACGTTCCTGCTGCAATAAGCTAGCAAACGCCACTCCCGTTGCAAATGTAAAGTCGGGAGTTATTTCCGAATCAACAAGTCCACGAATATCGTAGGCTTTAAAAATATTAGGCACTTGATTCATACAAAACGATTACGAAGGAACGGCACGAAGGTGTCCTCTACGGCCTATCTGAGACTGTGCACTTTCAAACTGCGAATCTGCCGTGGTGCTTGCAGAAGTTGCAGCAACTTCACGGACGGCATCAGCGATCGCCATGAGATCATCTTCGGATGGACCAAGCTCGTGTTCTGACTGTGCTTGTTTGATAACACTCCAACCATGTGGCACCTTTAGGCGTTCGCCATGAGTTGCACATAGGTCATATGCATGAGGTTCGCTAAAAGTTGCAAGTGGACCAACTACAGCCAATGACTCCGCGTATATATAAGTCAAGGTCATTGTCGCGATGGACCGACAACCTGCGCGTGAACAACTGCGCCCTAACCTAGTCTGCGAACTCATACCCGCAAGATTAGTGGGAAGTTGAGGATTTTTTGGGGATTGTCAGGGGTTTAAGACTTTTATATTTGAGTGAGGAACTTCAACTCGCGCCAAGACACTCCCCGGTGCAATCGGTAGATATCCATACCCATTGCTTGATGCAACTAATGCACCAGCATAGGTATTGGGGCTCGTTGTAATAATTGTGATTGAGCGAGCTGCATTAGGCACACGCCAAGTTGCTATATCGCTTCCGCTAATCGTTGAGAGGATTTTCTTTCCGTTGATTAAAGTTACCTCAGCCTTGACTGCTATTGAATCCCCTCCGAAAGCTATAAGAGGGGCTAAACCTGTAACGGCCATGGTCATTGGTCCAAGATTTGGAACTGGTGTACTCCATAGAAAATCTCTACGACCATTGATAGTCACATTTGAAGATATTGCGGCAACAACTGGCTCATCTGATTTAATGCGAACCGCAAAAGCGCTGGCAGATAAATTGGGCTTAATGATTAGCTCTGTTACACCGCCCGCCAAAATTTTTCGAGAATTAAAACCGACCGGAATAAATTTTCCATCAGCCGACAAAAGTTCAAGAGTAAATATTGCATCAGAGTCTGCTGGTGCCAGAATTCGTAGGGTGTGTGATCCTGCAGCTTTTTGACCCTTCTTGGGTAACTGATTAGGTATCGCAGGGATTATTAATGTAGTTGCAGGTGATGCGATGGGATTAACAAAGTCACCACCCAACGCTCTTAGCCCTGTACCCAATTCATCGATCATAAAAGCATTAACACGCCCCGCTCGCACCATTACATGAACAGTCAATGCTTTATCACCAGTTGCTAAAGAATCTAAAGGAACTGCTGTATAGCTTTTGGCCGGTAAATTTAATGACTTAATCGGTTGGGCTCCATTTTCCGAGTACGTCTGCAAATCAACGATTGCTTCACTCAAACCGCTGTTGATCACTATCAAGCGACCACGTGTGGTTATATCTGAACTTCCACCCACAAACCACTGTGATGTGATCGGCCCAGAACAAATAGCCCCACCTGCCCAACTACTCGAACGGCTTTGCCAAACCACTGGAGTCACGCCTTGTGCAGAGATTACAAGTGAATCTTTTGGGACTGCATATCGAAGAGTGTTAAATGAGATTGTCTTTGTACTTCGATTTTCAAGCCACTGAAACTGGGTTTTGGTGGAGGCAACCGAGATTTGTGAAGAGAGACCTTTCAGGGTTGGAGGACACACCACTGCTGGATAGCTCTCTGAAAAAACTGATTGCTGCGTAGAAGTACTTAAGAAAGTTGCCACCATAAAAGCCAGTACAAGAGTGAGGAGCGCTGAAATTTGCCGTCTCATGCCAACTCCGCCTCAGAGATTTCACGTTTTCTACGTCCAGCGGGTGTCGCAAATATAATCACAAGTATCCAGGTGATGATTTCAAATGAAAGCCACGCCCTTCGAATCGTGCCATCGTGCAGGAGAGAAATCTCCCCCGCCTCTGTTGCAATAAAAACTGGAAGGTTCTGTTCGCTCTTAACTCTCTCAAGGCGATAACCATTTTCAAGAATTTGCCAAGAACGATCAAAACTTTCAGTGAGTAAAATTCTTCCAGGGTGTTCTACATTTGTTCGTGCACCAATTTCTCCTGTATCCAAAAGAGTGCGTACACCATCTGCGCCAACAAGTACTAAGCGTCCGGTAACCCCCGCAACGCGCCAGACAATTCCTGTAGATGTTGCTGATGCTCGGGTGAAGCCACCGAAACTATCAATTGTGCGAATTACATCTGAGTCAAAAGGTAACTTCACAAATACATATTTTATTCCAAAGTCAGCAAAGACTTTACTGCTAGATATTCCAGAGCCATCTATAAGCGCCTGGGCTGCAGATGAGATCTCTTTCAACTGAGATGGTGCAATATCCGGTTCACCTAACGCAATATCTTTTCCATGGGAAATATAGAATTGAATACTCTTGGAATCAACACTGCCCACTTCACGAAGTACAAGCGTTTTTGTATCTTTCTCAGCACTCAAGAATGCCGGCATTACCGTATCTCTACTACTTTGTACGGGTGAAGTTGCCCCTGCAGTGATTGACCACCCGACTGCTGCGATTGAATACACTGCCGTAATACTTAATAAAAGCGCGGCCAAGATATGCCGAAAGTGAATATTTGTTGAAACTAAAACTGCACGAATTCGATCAAGGATTACTACTCCGGCGGCACTTGCGGCAATCGTTGCCCCTACTAAAAATGTTCCTACCCAGACTCTTGTGGGAGCTGAATCGCCGTGAGTTGCAATCGAAAAAGTTGAAAATAGAACTGCAGCCGACAGGAAGTAAGTGCCATATAGGGCAATGGCTTTAGCTGAACTTGAAGTAAAGAGAGCGATGAGCAGAATAAGGAGCAAGGGACTAACCAGCCACCAAGGTGGTGAACCTGCTCCTCCAGGATTTCCTAAGATAACTAACTCTCCCGCACCACCTGATAATTGTAAGCCAGGTTCAGCTAGGAATTTAGATGGTGAAATGAGTGCTTCAAATGAATACGGTGCAGTGAGAATATATGGCACAACCAGAAGTGTTAGTCGTTTTTTCAAACGCTCTAAAAAGAGAGATTTATTTAAACTTGTTAAGTAATCCTGATAATCTAAAAATGCGGCAGCCACTACGAGCCCTAAACAGATTACTGAAGCTATTAATGTAAATGCGTACAGAATTGCAAAAATTAAAGTAAAAGTAAATATCTGCCTCCAAGAATGGAGTTCTATCCTCTTCCAGTTACTTAAGAGAATAGGGAGCTGGGGTGCAATTATGAGAACGACAACTGTAGCCAAACGACCAGAATTGACTGCCGCTAGTGCGACTGGAGAAATTGCATAAATAAAACTAGCAGGGACACTAATCCAGTTATTATGAGTGAGCTTTCTGAACAGCTTAAGAATTGACACCATCATCGCAACAGGTGCAGTCAAGAAAAAAAGTGTTACAAGAAGTGGAGTTTTTCCAAAGAGTATTGAAGCAAAGATTGCCACAACAGCGACCCAAGGCGGTGAGGCTTGCGAACTCCCCATGCCTACTTGATGCCAGGATTCAAAGTAGCTTCGCCACAAATCACGCGCGCCACCAGGAGATGCAGGAAGCGCTCCTCCAATTAATGATCCTAGGCGCATTCTCGATGAAATTAAGGTGACTAAAGCCAAAAGAATGAATGCACTAACTTCTGGTTTTCGAAAAATATTGAACCAACGAACTCCGCTCGAAGGCACAAGTAAATCTTCATCTTCACTTGAATCTAGAATTGACGTTGAAGCTTCATTACTTTCCGGGATGAATCGACGACGGAGCGCATCGATTATGCGTGAAGATGTCAGCCGCAATTGTGACCACCTAGGAGGAATATATGGAGCCACAACGCGGGATGAAACAAATCTATGCAACTTACGATCTCTACGTGCCTTAATAATGATGCCTGGCTTAATTAGCAGAGTTGCAACTGCAAGTAGTTCATCGCTGGCATATCCTGGAAGTTTTGCCAGTAAGTAGCCAAGTGCTCGTAGCATGGCTGAGCCAAGAAGCTGGAGTGCAAGCCATGGAAGTAACCACCAACTTGAGTTGGCAAGAAGTACGTAAGCGGCATTGCGGCGATCAAGCAAGAGTGGTCGTTGCAAGAACGCACCTTTGACATCAATATTTCGACGCTCACTTGCAGATGCCTGTGCATGATAAACAACGGCAGAAGTCGCAGCAATAATCGAGTGTCCTGCAACTCGTGCTCGCCAACCAAAATCTACATCGTCTCGAAATAAGGCTAAGTTTTTGTCAAAGCCCCCAATCTCTTCAAATATATCTCGTCGAATTAATGCACCTGCAGTACTTACCGAGAGAACATCATGGACGCCATCATGTTGTCCTTGATCATATTCAAATGGTTCGAGCCCGGTCCATCTCGCACCATTACCAGCAATGCTTATGCCTGCTTCAAGAATATGTGTGCGATTGTGCCAACCAAGTAGCTTTGGCCCCACCATTGCTACTTGTGGCCGCTCTTGAATTGATGCTAATAAAAATTCAAGTGCGGTAGGGGCTGGCGCGCTGTCATCATGAATTAACCAGAGCCATTCAGTTTTTTCTACCGGACCACGATCAATTGAGTTAATGCCGAGTGCGACCGCTTCACCAAAACCACATTCGCGATCCGTGCTCAACGTTCGCACGCGCGCAGACTTCAATAATTTTAAAGTTGAATCTTCAGAACCTGTGTCAACTGCAACAATGTCATCTATGGGCCTAGTTTGAGAAGTGAGCGCAGCAACAGTTTCGGGTAGCCAAGTTTGCCCATCATGAGTAACGAGAATCGCGATAATGCGATGACCATCTAATGCCGCTTGTGCAGCCATAGACCTAACCTTTGAAAGGCTGCGAACTTACGCAGTGCGACGCTTTAAGCGACGGCGTTCGCGCTCGGATAGGCCGCCCCAAATTCCAAATCGCTCGTCATGTGCGAGCGCGTATTCCAAGCACTCTGAACGAACTTCGCAGGAGAGGCAGACGCGCTTTGCTTCGCGAGTAGATCCACCCTTTTCTGGAAAGAAAGCCTCTGGGTCAGTTTGTGCACAAAGAGAGCGCTCTTGCCATGAGAGTTCAATGTTTTCTCCGCTTGCAAGGGTGATTTTTGGGCCAGTCGTGGGGGTCGGGGAGTTCGTGGCTTCAGGTCGGATCGGCATACCGATTCTCCTTAATAGCTTTGTGTCTCGTCCCTCTTGGATAAGACGTTCTTAATAGTGAATTACACGCGTGTAAGTCGAATATGTCAAGTTAAATGAGTGGCAACCGGACATTAATTACCAGGAATTCAAGCAGGAATTGTGAGAATCTCGTCATTCGTGACAAAAGAGGCCGATATATGTGCGTTTTGACGCACTGTTGCATTAGCTTCGATAAATGAATCAGACACAGTTGCAGATTTTTCGACAACAGCCCCGGCATCAATGATCGACCCAGAGATATGTGCCCCTGATCCGATGACCGCTCCAGCCCCAATGCACGACCCCCCATCGATGATTGCACTGACATCTACTGTGGCCGTCTCCATTATCAAGGATTGTTCATCGTGGTGTGCAACATTTGCCATTTGAAGTGCAGATGAATCAGCAAGGCCTGTAACTAAATCACGTGAACCCTTCAATAAAGCATTAGGAGTACCGATATCTAGCCAATAGGAGTTGTCTAAGAATCCAAAAACTTTACTTTGATTATTGATAAGTGTCGGGAAAGTTTCGCGCTCAAGACTAATAACCGTTTTCAAGGGAATAGCCTTAATGACTTTCGGATTAAACACATAACACCCAGCATTAATTGTGTTGGTGACTGGATTTTCCATTTTCTCTAAGAACGCTGTGACTCTTCCATCGCTATCAGTCGGTACGCAGCCATATGCACGCGCATCTTCGACAGAAGTTAAATGCAATGTGAGATCAGCTCCATGACTTTCATGTTGACGAATTTGTTCTGATAAATCGTGAGAACTTAAAACATCTCCATTAAAAACAACTACTGATGCGTCATTATTGGAAAGAAGTTGAGCAGCATTTGCAATTGCGCCGCCTGTTCCTAGTGGTTGATCTTCAACGGCATAGAGCAACTCCATACCCCACCGTGAACCATTACCGAAATAAGGAGTGAAAAGCTCAGATAAGTAGGATGTTGCAAGTACAACTTTTGTAATTCCGGCTTTGCGTGCCATTGCTAATTGATGTTCAGTAACCGGTAAGCCAGCAACTGTGAGCATTGGTTTAGGCGTATGTTTTGTTAATGGCATAAGGCGCGTACCAAAACCGCCAACAAGTAGAATTCCTACTGCCATTCTTAGGCCAGCAATCGTTGAACAGCATCATCAATCTGAGCATCGGTAGCCGTCATTGCTATACGAATAAATCGTGAACCTGCAGCGCCATAGAAGCCACCTGGCGTAGCTAAAATTCCGCGGTGGGCTAACCATTCAACACTTAGCCAAGCGTCCTCATCACGGGTGCACCACAAGTACAAACCAGAGTCACTAAACTCGATACGAAATCCAACAGCTTCAAGTGCTGGCCGCAATGCATCTCGCCGAGTGTTATACCGTGCCCGTTGCTCTGCCACATGAACATCATCGCTGAGTGCTGCAATCATTGCTTTCTGAACTGGGAGTGGCACCATCATTCCTGCGTGCTTTCGCAGTTCAAGAATTTTGGCAATCAACTTTTTGTCGCCAACCATAAAAGCTGCTCGATAACCCGCCATAGACGAACGCTTTGATAGCGAGTGCACTGCCAAGATATTTGTGTTGTCTCCATCGCTTTGGGATAGAACTGAAAAAGACTTCGCACTGTGATCGAACTCCAGATAACACTCATCTGAAACCAACACTGCATTATTTGTCCGTGCCCAAGAAATTGCTGCTCGTAACTCTTCGGTGCTATGCACACGACCTGTTGGGTTTGATGGTGAATTCAGCCAGGCCAAGTCGGCGACAGGCCACTGTTTAGCATCGATCACAACTGGAATAGACTGCGCCTGAGCAATCACTGCACCAACATGATACGTAGGATATGCAATTTCAGGTATCAAAACTCTTTGCGATTCCAGAATTGTTGGTAGCCATGCCACTAACTCTTTTGATCCAATGAGCGGTAAAACATCAAATTCTCCACTTGCACCCAACCGCTCAACTGCCCAATTTCTTATCGCAGCCCGAAGTTCTGGCGTACCTGTTGTTACTGGATAACTTGGAGAGTTTGATGCATCTTGAAATGCTCGTTGAATAAATTCCGGAGTTGCATCAACAGGAGTCCCCTGCGACAAATCGATAATTCCCTCTGGATGTCTGCGCGCAATCTCACCGAAGGGGGCAAGTGCATCCCAAGGAAAATCTGGGAGTTGTTCGCGCAAAAAAATTACTCGCTCTTTGGAGGAAGTGCCATTATTTGAGCATGATCGGTGTTGGTTGGGCCCATTTTGGCTGCTCCGCCAGGGGATCCAATTTCAACAAAGAACTCGGTGTTTATTTTTAGCGCATCTTTCCATTGAGGTGGCACATCATCTTCATAATAAATAGCTTCTACGGGACAAACTGGCTCACATGCACCGCAGTCCACGCACTCATCGGGCTGGATATAGAGCATTCGTGAGCCCTCATAGATACAGTCCACGGGGCACTCTTCGATGCAGGATTTATCTTTCACATCGACACTTGGCTCTGCGATTATGTACGTCACGTTATTGCCTCCAGCTTTTCAGATTGCGGACTGGCTGATTCTAATCGGTTTTGCCTACCACTCGCGATATTGAAGTAAAGGTTTATCGTTGTGCCATGGTTAGCGAGCTCCAAGGGCAGTTTGAAGCCCTCATTGGTAAACGCCTCACGATTCGTCTCCACGATCCCGATGGAGGCTTCCGCGACATAGTTGGGATTTTGGAGAGTTCTCACTCGCTTCGAAACCGGCACGGACGACTGATTGAGTTCTCTCATGATGAGATTTTTATTTGGCGAGAGGTAATTGCCAAGGTATGACACTTGCTATCTATGACACTGCCAGCCGCGTGGTTAAGGCCATTCAAAGCCAAAACGGTGTGACATCCATGTACTGCTGTGGTCCCACCGTTTATCGGGATGCGCATGTTGGCAATCTGCGAACATTCTTGCTCTCAGATCTCATTCGCCGTGTGATTGAAGTTACTGGGGGCAAAGTCGAACTTATTCAAAATATCACTGATGTTGGGCATATGTCTGTGGATGTAATTGGCGAGGACAAATTATTAGCTCAAGCCACCGCAGAAAATAAGGATCCTTTTGAAATTGCTCGCATATACGAGGCCAAGTTTCATAAAGATCTTGCGCTTCTCAATGTGATGAAGGCAGATAATTATCCAAGAGCAAGCGAATCGATAGATTTAATGATCGCCATGATTACGGATCTTATTTCAAAAAACTTTGCATACATCGGCAGCGATGGGTCTGTATATTTTGATTCAAAAGCATTTGTGAGTTATGGCAATATCAGTGGTAACCGACTTGAAGCTCTCAAGCCTGGACACCGCTACGAATACAGCGATGAGAGTGGTAAGCGTTTCCACGCTGATTGGGCGCTATGGAAAACTGCGGGAGAGCGCACAGAAATGATTTGGGAATCACCTTGGGGCTTTGGCTTTCCCGGATGGCATATCGAATGTTCGGCTATGTCGATGCACTTACTAAGTGACCATGTGAACGTTCATGTCGGCGGGATAGACCTGAGATTTCCGCATCATGAGAATGAGCGGGCGCAATCGAACGCCACTACTGGCGCAGAAACTGTTGATTTATGGGTACATGGTGAACATCTTTTATTTGAAGGTCGAAAGATGTCCAAAAGTTCAGGCAATGTAGTACTCCTTTCGGATATTGTTTCACGGGGCCTAGATCCACTCTCTGCTCGTTTATGCTTTCTGGAAAATCGATTCCGATCACAGATGGATTTGACTTGGTCTGCATTAGAAATTGCAGATGCTCAACTGGACAAGTGGCGAACAAAAACGACACTTTGGGGAGCATCAACCGAGTTCAAAGTTGACCTTGCTTTCCTCGAGGCAATCGAGCTTGATCTGGACACGCCTCGCGCACTTCAACGTTTACGTTTAATTGAAAAGAGCTCTGAAATTTCCGATTCGGAGAAACGCGCAATTTTTATTTATGCGGACAAAGTTTTGGGATTAGATTTAACGCGGCCAGCATTAGTGAGAGGGATTTCGATAGAACAACAGGAGATGCTGGATGCCCGCTTTATTGCACGGTCTGAAAAACGTTGGAGTGATAGTGATGCGCTACGTCTGGCATTAGAAAAATCTGGTTTGGAAATTAAGGATGGAGCTTCTGGACAAGAATGGAGTTGGCGTTAGGCCGGAAGTAATACAGATAGAACTAAAATTAAAAAACCACCATTAATGAGTGATACACCTACTGCACTCCCCTCAATTAAATATTCATCACTCACTCCGGGAAATCCCGCGCGAAGGACAACTGCTATCCACGCAAAGCTTGCAAGAATTCTTAAATTTCTGCTTCCCCACAAACGCCCAATGCTCCAAATTCCTGCACAAGTTGCGCAAAGGCTAAGAATTAATCCAAATGGAGGCAAAGTTGAATGCAACAAAACTGAGCCCAATCCAAGGGCTGCTCCAATAAAAACTGTGTAAATAACTCGCATTAAATAGCTACTCCTGAGGTTAAATCACTTTCACGGCCATTGCTATCAAATGGTGCTGTCTTTTCACCTCGGACGAGCGTGTAGTACTCATGCCCCCAAACCTGAAGACCCATATTATCTGAAAGTGCAAAAAATGGCCCATCAAGTGCGATTTGAGTCGCATGCGCTTTCATAGCTTCCATCTTTGCAGCAACGAAATCATTTGCATCAATTAAGGTTGTGACAAATGATTCATCTTTAGCGAATGGAATTTCATTAATGTCATCCGTTCCAAAGAAATCAGTACCAGCTTCCTTCATCGCTTCCATGCCAGCTGCAATGACAGATTTAGGTATGGTGTTCCAGTAAATTTTTTGTATCTGCCACGTCGAAAGCTCACTCGCACGCATTGCAACCAGGTGAGCTTTGATGTGATCAGGATGACCATAACCACCAATCTCATCATAAGTAATCAAAATATGGGGCTGAACTTCTTCAATAATTTCAACAAGAAGCTTTGCCACGGTATCAAGATCGGCCTGCCAAAAAACATCAGGCCGATTATTAGGTTCTGTACCCATCATTCCGCTATCGCGAAATTTTCCCAGGAATCGATGGTCAACTACACCGAGAGCACGCATTGCGTTTTCAAGTTCAATTTCGCGGTGAGGACCAAGTAAATCATCCTGCGAACTTGCAAGATTTGAAAGAGCGGGCACAAGGACTTCGCCTTCTTCACCGCGAGTACATGTAACTAAAGTGACCTTTGCGCCACGTGCCGCATATAGAGCCATAGTTGCACCATTGTTAATCGTTTCATCATCTGGGTGCGCATGAACTAAGAGAATTCGATATCCAACGTAGGATTGTTTCATCAGTAAACCGTACATGTTGGATCAATTTCTTCGGCCCAAGCCAAGACACCACCAGTTACATGTGTCGAGCGGTTAAAGCCCCCATCTTTCAGGACTTGTAGGGCTGTTGCCGATCTCTTTCCAGAACGGCAATAAACAATAATCTCTCTGTCAAAAGGCATTTTTGCAAGAGCGCTTCCATCAAGAAAGCCAGCAAGTGGAATTAATTGACCACCGGGGATTTTCACTATTTCAAACTCATGCGGTTCACGCACATCAACAAGGAAGTACTCGCTTCCACTATCAATCTTTAATTTAAGTTCAAAGACCGAAATCTCACTCAGACTTGGTGGCAGGCAGAAACTTTCATAATCTTCAAGTAGGGCTACCAGAGTTGGATTTTTTCCACATGCGATGCAACTAGGATCTTTTGAGAGATTGAGCGAACGAAACATCATTGACAAGGCGTCGTACATGATAATTGAGCCGATGAGTGGCTCACCAATTCCAGTAATCAATTTAATAGCTTCAGTCGCCTGAATAGAGCCAATGGATGCGCATAAAACTCCCAATACTCCAGCTTCAGAACAACTTGGTGTGTCACTCGGTGGCACGGGATGTAGGCAGCGGTAACACGGTCCGTGTTGAGACCAGAAAACACTTACCTGTCCATCAAAGCGAAGAACTGAGCCCCAAATATAGGGTTTATTCAATAAGACACAGGCATCATTTATTAAGTATCGAGTAGCAAAATTATCGCTCCCGTCAATAATTAAGTCATAATCTTTAAAGATTTCCATCACATTCGAATTATCCAACTTTAGATTATGAGTGATGACGTTTACTAATGGGTTTATTTCCATAATCTTCTTTGTGGCAATATCTACCTTGCTTTTTCCTATATCGCTTTGGCTGTAAATTATTTGCCTTTGTAAATTCGATTCATCAACAGTATCGAATTCAACAATTCCTATTGTTCCTACTCCGGCACTTGCTAAGTACATCAATATCGGTGAACCCAATCCGCCCGCACCAACGCACACCACTTTGGCGTTTTTTAATCGTCTTTGCCCCTGCGCAGATACATCTGGAATTACGGTCTGTCGACTATAACGACGCATTTCATCGGCACTTAGCTCAAGCCCGGTATCTACAAGTGGTGGAATTTTCATAGCAGGCCAATACTGCCGTAGTCGCTCAGCCGATGCCAATTATTTACTAAGTTATGGTAAAAAGTACTCAAACCCCTCTACGATTGCACCAATGACTACTTCAGATGTATCGAATAAAGCGCGCTTGCCTCGTGATGAGCGCCGAGCGCTTTTACTGTCGGCAGCGCTTGAGGTTTTCACTGTTGCCGGTTACCACTCAGCCGCTATGGACGAAATCGCCGATCGCGCTAATGTAAGTAAACCTGTGTTGTATCAACATTTTCCATCCAAGCTTGAACTTTATTTGGCAGTTTTAGACTTGCACATTGATTCACTTGTATTTGAAATTCAGAGGGCAATTGCTTCAACACCCGATAATGCAAATCGTGTACATGCAACCGTAGATGCATATTTTGCTTTCATTGAAAAGGAAGGCGAAGCATTTAGATTGCTATTTGAAAGTGATATGAGTGTTGAGCCATCAGTGCGTGAACGTCTCAATCGCATGACTTATGACTGTGCCGCAGCGGCGAGCGCCGTAATTTCAATCGACACTGGTCTTCCCAAGGAAGCATCCATGCTGCTTGGGGTTGGGATGATTGGATATGCCCAAGTCACAGCTCGTCATTGGTTAGATCGTGATAGCGCCTTGACTCGCGAACAAGCAGTCGAACTCGTCAATAATCTTATGTGGAGAGGCATTTCTGGTTTTCCGCGCAATTAAAGGCCGATAGGATTACCTCCATGAGTGCTAAAAAAATCGAAGTAGCGGTGAAATCCGAAGTCCGCATCGCTGTTACTCGCGTTGCAAGTGACATCGTTTTTGAAAGCCCAATGACTACAACTGAAGTAAAAAGTGCTGTCTCTGAAGCGCTTTCAAAAGGCAATCCGCTGATGCTCAGTGATGTTCGTGGCCATGAAATTATTGTTCCGGCAGACAAGATTGGATTCGTCGAAGTCGGCGAGCCTGCATCACGTCGTGTCGGCTTCGGCGCCGCCTAAAGTGTCACTGACTTTCGCGCAGCTTCCTCTTCGCCCAGAAACCATAGAAGCTCTACACGCCCATGGATTTATCGCGCCATTTGCAATTCAGGAGATGGTTTTACCCATTGCACTAGCTGATGGTGATGTCATCGGACAAGCCAAGACTGGTACAGGAAAAACGCTCGCATTTGGTATTCCCGTCATCGAACGTGTTGTTGCTCCTAATGATTTCGAATGGGCCGATTTTCCAACAAAGGGAATGCCGCAAGTCTTAGTTGTCGTTCCCACCCGCGAGCTCTGCACGCAAGTTACTAAAGATATTGAGGAGCTTGCTAACAATCGAGGAATTCGTACTCTCGCAGTTTATGGTGGTCGTGCTTTCGAACCACAAATTGAAGCGCTTCAAGCAGGTGTAGAAATTGTGGTTGGAACTCCAGGACGTCTTCTCGACCTTTCGCGCCAAGGTCAATTAAAGTTAAAAGAAGTATCTCGACTTGTTCTAGATGAAGCTGACGAGATGCTAGATCTCGGATTTTTACCTGATGTTGAAAAGATTTTAGCAAATACTCCGAATCGCACTCAGACCATGCTTTTTTCAGCAACGATGCCTGGAGATATCATCGCACTGGCACGACGTTTTATGAATCAGCCGATTCATATTCGCACTCAAGATAGCGAAGATGAAGGCGCAGTTGTTAACAGGATTGAACAACATGTCCTAAGAGCCCATGCCATGGACAAGATTGAAATGCTCGCCCGAATACTTCAGGCCGATGGTCGAGGCCCCACAATAGTTTTCTGTCGCACTAAGCGGACTTGCCAGAAAACAGCGGATGATCTACTAGAACGTGGGTTTAAAGCTGACACAATTCATGGAGACTTGGGGCAAGGCGCTCGAGAAAAAGCTCTTCGCGATTTCAAAGCAGGAAAATCTGATGTGCTAGTTGCTACAGATGTGGCAGCACGTGGTATTGATATTGAAGGTATTACGCATGTTATTAACTTCCAATGTCCAGAAGATGAAAAGACTTACGTTCACCGTATTGGGCGTACTGCTCGTGCGGGTGCGGATGGAATCGCTGTAACTTTTGTGGATTGGGATGAACTTGCACGTTGGAAAATGATAAATCAAGCCTTAGAGCTTGGATTAGCTGAGCCAGAAGAAACTTACTCCTCTTCGCCACATCTCTTTGAAATATTAAATATTCCTACTGGTTCAACTGGGCGAATGATTAAAGCCAAACCTGTTGTACGTGTAGAGAGTAAATCGACATCAACGCCACGCAAAGAGAGTTCATCACCTAAGGTAGCAAAGCCTAAAGAAAAAGTAGAACGAACACGTGTCAGAACTAAAAAGTTTAAAGAAAGTTAAGCAAGAATAAACACTCGCACGGCATCAACTAGCATCTGAACTGCAATTGCAGCGAGAAGAAGCCCTGCGATTCGGGCTACTAGAGTTACACCCGCTTCTTTTATTACTTTTAAAATCGTAGTCGAGGCCATTAAAACCGCGGCGATAGCGATATGGACTCCGACAACTGCAGCGATTAAGCCTAAAATCTTAGGAGTTGTATTAGCGCCCTGCACAAAAATCATGGTCGCAACAATTGCACCAGGACCAGCGAGTAAGGGAGTTCCGAGCGGGACAAGAGCAATATTTGCGTCTTTACTTTGACTCTTGCCACTGCCTGTCCCACCCGTAAGTAAATCAAGTGAAATAAGGAGTAAAAGTAACGCACCCGCTGCTTGTAACGCTGCCATAGAGATATTGAGGTAACTCAGAATAAAGCGTCCAAATAATGCAAAGAGAGTAATAACAGAGAATGAAACTGATGCGGCCTTGATTGCCAGGATTCTGCGCTCTTTGGATGTTTTATGTGCAACAAGTGCTAAAAAGATTGGTGTCGCACCAGGGGGATCCATAATTACAAAGAGGGTGACAAAGGATTGAATCGCAAATGTTAAGGCACCAACTTGAATGGCCTTCATGCTCTTACCACCCTTCGCTCCAGTGCTAGAGACTCTAGCTTTTCCCACTGATCAGGTGCTGTATGAAACTCACCTAATGAATTGAGTTTACCGTTCCCATGGTAATCGCTTGCACCAGTGATTACTAAATTTAGCTCTTGGGCAATCACACGCAACATAGCTCGCTCTTCTGGATTTTGATCACGGTGATCAACTTCAATTCCATGTAAACCTGCATCTGCCAGCTCTTGAAAGTTAGATGAATCCAAGATGTGTCCACGAAGTGATGCAAGAGGGTGAGCAATAACTGCTACTCCCCCAGCACTTCGAATCATTCGAACCGCTTCAATAGGAGTTGGTGCTGCATGAGAAACATAAAAAGCCGAATCATTGTTGAGCATTCCTTGAAAAGCTTCGTCGCGAGATTTAATAATGCCTTTATTAACTAAAGCATCGGCTAAATGAGGCCTTCCTAACGTCGCCCCTGCTGGTCGTGCAGCCTCGACATCACTCATGCTGATATCCATGCCTGCTGCACGCATTTTTTCAATCATCTTCCGCATTCGCGGTAACCGTCCGTCGCGAGTTTCTTCAAGCATTATCTGCATCTCTGGATTATTCCCATCAAAGAGCAGACCTAACATATGAACGCTTGTGCCTTCATCGGTAAGGCAGGAAATTTCACTTCCTAACGCGAGAGAAATGTCTCCTCGCACCGACTCTACGGCCTCTTGCCAACTTGAAGTTGTATCGTGATCAGTAATTCCAAGGACTTTCATCCCCATAGAAATAGCTTTATTTACAAGTTCGCGAGGAGAATCAGTTCCATCACTCTTATTGGTGTGGGTATGCAAATCTATCATGGTGCTACTTCTCTCTGGCTACTACGTGTTCGAGTGACCACTAAAACGCAACCACCCAAAATCAATGCGATTCCAGGAAGAATTCCAAGTGGAGGTTTTTGCCCCATCCACCAAATAGCAAGTACCGAACTAACTGGCACTTCAAAGAAAATAATAAGCGAAACAATTGCAGGTGACACTCGTTTGAGTGCAGCATTAAACATAGTGTGACCAAGAATTTGTGCTCCAAGAATTAAACCTAACAAGATCCACCACTCTCGTGCCGTGAAGTTAAAAAGTGAATATCCTGATAAGAGCGCAATAGGAAGAGCGGTGATTGCACATACAAAGTAACAAATGGTTGTATATGTTGTTGTTTCTAAAGTTCTCTGCGCTTTTGATCCCGCCATCATGTAAAGCGCTGCTAATGCCGCCGAAATAAGTGCAGCGATATCACCTAGAAATGACTTGAGAGATATATTTAAATCGACTCCGGAAATGAGTAAGACTCCGGAAAAACTCACAACCATTCCAAGCCAAGCTTTTGATGGAATATGACCTCCACTCATTTTTACAAAAAGTGCAGCAAATATAGGCTGTAATGCAACAAGTGCAGTACCTGCAGCAACTGTGGTCCATCGCATTGCCAAGAAGAAGCCGATAAAGTGGACCGCCAATAAAATTCCTGCAATAACTGCCCATTTAACTCCGCTGCGTTGGGGTTTGTGGCGAAGTGCAAATGGCAATGTCAGTAATGATCCACCTAAATTGCGCCAGAAAATTAACGTTGGTATTGGCATCGCACTCATTGCAATGAGAGGGCCAGATGTGCCAATCCCAATTATTCCAAGACCCAGTCGAATCAAGTCTGGGCGTGCAGGAATGGCCGTATGGCTATCGCGGATATGTTGCCCGCTCTGCAATTGTTCACCCGTACTCATAAGAGAAAGGTACCCTTAACCCATGAGCGGAAATCTCCTGAACCGAGTATTTCTCGCCCGTCTTGCAGGCACCGCAGTCTTTGACCCCAATGGTGATCCAGTAGGAAAGGTGCGAGATGCCGTTGCGACCCTTCGCACAAATAATTTGCCACCTCGAATCTTGGGGCTAGTTGTTGAAGTACCTCTACGCCGTCGTGTATTTGTTCCGATTACTCGTGTCACTTCGATTGAAAGTGGCGCAGTTATCATTACTGGACTACTCAATATGCGCCGATACGAAACACGTCCTGGCGAAGTTTTAGTGCTTGGCGACATGTTAGATCGTTCAATTACTTTGGTGGCTACAGATGAAGCTGTCGTTGTTGAAGATATGGCGATGGAACAAAATCACACAGGTGATTGGTTGATCACACGAGTACACATCATGCGTTCAGGTCGTGGATTTCGACGCAAAGGCGCAACTTCAACTGTATCTTGGGAAGATGTCGTTGGTTTTGCACACACTGAACAAAATCAAGGTGTAACTAACCTCCTGTTAACTTTGGCAAATCTGCGTGCAGCTGATTTAGCAACGGTGCTTCAGGATTTGCCTCCTAAGCGACGCGTCGAAGTTGCGGGAGCGCTTGCAGATGAACGTCTTGCCGATGTTTTGGAAGAGATGGATGAAGATGATCGAGTTGCGCTTCTCGCAGAGCTTGAAGGCGAACGCGCAGCAGATGTGCTTGGTGAGATGGATCCCGATGATGCTGCGGACTTATTGCGTGAAATAGGTCAAGAGCGAGCCGAAGCATTAATTGAACTCATGGAGCCAGAAGATGCCGAAGATGTTCTTCGCCTTATGACTTATGAAGATTACTCCGCGGGTGGAATGATGACAACCGAACCTATTGTTATGAGCGCTGATTACTCTGTTGCAGATGCTTTAGCAGCAGTGCGTCAAAAAGAAATTTCTCCTGCCTTGGCATCACAAATATTTATCGCACGGCAGCCTCTTGAAACACCCACCGGTCGATTCATAGGTACGGTGCATTACCAACGATTACTACGTGAACCACCTTCCACATTGTTAGGTTCAATAGTCGATACGCACTCCAGAGGAGTGAAGCCAGATGCATCTCTGCATGAAGTTTCCTCTCATTTAGCCAGCTACAACATGCTCTCATTGCCAGTTCTGGATTCAAATGATCGCTTACTCGGTGCAATCACCGTTGATGATGTTCTCGACCACTTATTGCCAGAAAACTGGCGCCACGATCACCGCGAGAAATCGCCAGTCTCATATAAGGAGGGTTAGTTATGGCACGTAACTTCGGTTTAGATACACCTCGCGAAACCCGCCGATCTTTGCGACCAAATTTTGATCCGGAAACTTTTGGTCGTCTGTCAGAGCGTTTTGCCAGATTCTTAGGTACTGCACGGTTCTTGGTCTACATGACTATTTTTGTGTTTAGTTGGGTCGTTTGGAATTCCACCGCGCCTAACAATCTGCGCTTTGACGACTACCCATTTATTTTCTTAACATTAATTCTTTCATTGCAAGCATCTTATGCAGCGCCATTAATCTTGCTCGCTCAAAATCGACAAGCAGATCGTGACCGAATTCAACTCAATGAAGATCGTGCGCGAAATGAACGAAGTATTGCCGACGCCGAATACTTAACCCGTGAGATAGCTGCGTTGAGAATTTCGCTGGGTGAAGTGGCGACTCGTGATTTTGTGCGCGACGAACTTTCAGATTTAGCAAAAGAGGTAATTACCGAACTACGTAGCGATTCCAAGTCTGACTCCTAATAAAGACTTGCTTCGCTTTATTAATTTCTCTGCGATGGAATTAAGTGCTATTGCACTTGGAGAGTCTGGGTCAGAAATAACTACAGGTACCCCTGCATCTCCACCGAGACGAAGATCAACGCTAAATGGAATTTTTCCCAATAGGGCAACATCGCTACCGACTAATTGAGAAAGGCGTTTAGCGGTTTCTTCACCTCCGCCATTTCCAAATAGTGAAACAATTGCTCCAGATGCTGGATCAATATATTCAGACATATTTTCTACTACACCAATTACTTGCTGATGAATCTGATGTGCAATTCTGCCTGCACGTTCAGCAACTTCAGCGGCAGCAACTTGCGGTGTAGTAACGACCAAGATCTCTGAGGTTGGAATCAACTGGCCCAGCGAAATTGCTAAATCGCCAGTTCCAGGTGGCAAATCTATGAGGAGTAAGTCCAAATCGCCCCAATAAGCGTCAGAGAGCAGCTGCTCCAAAACTCGATGCAACAGTGGGCCGCGATATGCAACTGCATCACTTCGCTCTGGCTTAAACATCTCCATTGAAACGGTCTTTACACCAAAAGATTCCAGTGGAATAAACATTTGATCGATAGCTGTTGGACGCTGACCCATTAGACCCATGAGACGTGGAATCGAATGACCATATACGTCAGCATCTAGGATTCCAACGCGAAGTCCTCTATTCGCCGCAGCAACCGCGAGGTTAGCTGTTACGGATGACTTTCCAACTCCGCCTTTGCCCGATGCAATTCCGATTACGCGCGTGAGTGAGTCAGGTTGTGCAAATGGAATGAACTTTTCGCGACCATTGCGCATAATCTTTTTGACGTTATCGCGTTGCTCTTGTGACATTACGCCGAAATTTAAATTGACACTTTTAACGCCTTCAATTACTGAGACTGCATTGGTGATATCACCACGAAGTCGATCCTGCATAGGACATCCAGAGATTGTAAGAAGAAGTGTTATTGAGACAATTCCATCGTTTTCATTTAATTCATCAACCATCCCAAGTTCAGTGATGGATTTGTGAAGTTCGGGATCTTGAACTGCAGATAGTGCCTCTGAAATCTGATCAATTAGATTCATATGAGATCTGGGTCAATCCGCGCTTCAAGGCGCTTCGTCTTGGTCACTGGCTTTTCCTCCATTAAGTCGGCAAGCTGCTTTTTAACAAAAGTTTTAGGATGAAGATCCGCAGGTTGCAGATTTTCAAATCCTGGTCCTAGATTTTCCTTCAATTCTGCAGTAGCAAGTTGCGATAAGTTGCGAAGTTTTTTTAACATTTTTGCTGCCTCAACTGCAACCTTTGGCAGACGTTCAGGACCAACTAAAATCATCGCCAAAATAGCAAGGCCAACGAGTTCTCCAGCGCCGATATCAAAGAACATGTGCTGAGCCTATCCGCAACACGGCCGTTAGTCTTTTGCTGCAACTAAAGTAAGTGTGGCTGAGAACTCAGTTTTTCCACGTATATATTTTATTGTGACAACATCGCCAACATTCTTTGATCTCACTGCGACAATAAGCTCTTCGGCTGCAGTAATTTCTCGATTTTCAAATTTGATAATAATGTCTCCTGGCTTAATGCCTGCCTTTTGTGCAGGACCGCCTGCCATGACACCTGACTTTGATTGAGCAACGAGTGCGCCTAAGCCAGTGAAGTTCATGTCCAGTGAAACTCCCAAGATCGGATATGTCGCTTTTCCAGTTTTAATTAACTGATTTGCGGTTTTACGGGCTTGGTTAATTGGAATCGCAAAACCTAACCCAATTGAACCTGTTTGAGCCGTTGAGCCAAGTGATGCAATTGCAGAATTAACACCAATGACCGCACCTGTTGAGTCAACGAGAGGTCCGCCAGAGTTACCTGGATTAATTGCTGCGTCCGTTTGGAGCGCATTAATAAATGAGTTTTCAGTCGCAGATTCACCTGCTGTTACTGGACGATCTTTTGCGCTTATGATTCCAAGAGTCACTGTGCCGGAAAGACCAAGCGGTGATCCGATAGCAATAACTGGATCACCTACGGCAACTTTGTCGCTATCTCCAAACTGGAGTGCAACTAAGTTTGTAGCTCGGATTTTTAAAACAGCTAAATCATAAGATGAATCACGACCAACGATAGTTGCTTCATAGACATCTCCATTGTTGAGCGTGACACGGCACGTACCACCAGTTTGAGCGAAAGATGCAATCACGTGGTTATTCGTTAAAATATACCCAGAGCTGTCGACAACAAAGCCAGAACCAGTGCCACCGCCATCGCTTGTGCGTGTGGTGATTGAAACTACTGATGGTAAAACGCGAGCAGCAATTCCTGCTACGGAGTCTGGTGCTCTTTCTATAACACTTGTTGATGACACTAAATTTGCATTCTGAAAAAGAGTTCCACCGGTAGCAGTAGAGCCTAATAATCCGCCAATGATTCCAGCCAATAGTGCGATAAAGGCGATATTTGAACGGGGCGTGGATCTACTTCTTGGAGACTCCCACCAAGCGGGTGCAATCTCAGATTTCTTCTTCCGTGGAAATATCATAGATTTATTCTGCTACAACTTCGTCGCAACTAACAAACCATCACCAGTTGTAATTAGCGTGCTTACCCAATGTTCTGTGTCGCTTTTAATTATCTTCCCAGCGTCTCGAAGTGAGACTGTCTTTGGGTCGCGTTGTGTTGGATCACAGACTTTAGAGCCACCGAAGAAATTATCAATTACAAGCGCCCCGCCACTTCTTAAAATACGGTGCGCCTCACCTATAACGAATGCAAGATCTTCGGGGTTATGGCGGAGTACGACAAGATCATAAGCTCGGTCTGTTAACTTTGAAATCACATCCAAAACTGAGTTGGTAATCAAGCGGTAACGGGTTTGCGCGATATCTGCTTCATTAAATGCCAATTTTGCAATGCGTGTATGTTCCATTTCATCATCAATTGAAGTCAAAGTTCCACTGGTAATCATTCCATCTAGCAACCAAAGGGATCCAACTCCTGAACCAGTACCTACTTCTACAACTGACTGAGCAGATAATGTGAATGCCAAATGACGAAGGTATGCACCGGCACCTGGTGTTGCATCTATCGTGCCGAGTTCGACTCCACGTGCACGCGCTTGTGACTTGAAATGGTCTTCTGTAATAAAACTTTCGGCATATGAGTGTGGGTCGATTTTCATCACAGAGACATTATCCATTGCGTAAGTAATCGAACACCATAACCTGTGCCACCTTTTGGATTTTCTCCTGCATCTGTTTCACTACGCCCTGTACCTGCAATGTCTAAATGCAGCCAACGACGCTCTCCTGCAAAGTGCTCAAGGAAGAGTGCAGCAGTGACCGAACCAGCAGAGTATTTGGCATGGCTTGCATCATGATTGAAATCTGCAATGTCGCTGTTTAGAGAATCTTGATAGTCATCAATAAGCGGCATTCTCCACACACGATCTCCTGATTCTGTGCCAGCTTTTTCAAACTGGGCGGCAAGTTTGTCATCTCGCGTATACATAGCCGCAAATTGTCGACCTAGGCCTAAAGTTGCAGAACCAGTCAGAGTTGCAATATCAATTAAGTAATCTGGATTTAAATTAATATCGGCATACGCTAGGCCGTCAGCAAGGACTAAGCGACCTTCAGCATCGGTGTTTATAACTTCAACTGTTGTTCCGCCATAGTGCGTGATTACATCACTAGGTCGCTGAGCAGTAGCAGAAATAGCATTTTCTGCACACATCATTAGCGCTGTAACGCGGACATTAGGCTGTAAATCTTCTAGTGCTGTCAGTGTGGCAAGAATGGCTGCCGCACCTGCCATGTCGGACTTCATTGGAATCATTAAATCGTATGGGCGTTTTAGCGAAATTCCTCCCGTATCGAAAGTAATTCCCTTGCCAACTAGAACTACATGCGGCGGCTGAGTTTGCCCTTTTTTATAACTTTTCGGAGTGTAAGTAACCTCAATAAAGCGCGGTCCCGGTTTTGGTGCAGAGTTACCAACTGCACGCAAACCGCCAAACTCTTTTAACTCTGCTCCACTTAAGACTTCAACTTTTAAGTGTGTTGATTTGGCAAAGCCTTGCGCTTGGCTAGCCATCCACTTAGGAGTTTTAATATTAGAAGGCGTATGGACCAGATCGCGAGCGCGAGCGACGGCTTTCGCAAGAACATAAGCATGATCGACTATCTTCCTATCATTGCTCGCAACTAAGAAAGCAGGAACATCTGCTGGTTGACCACTCTTTAAACTCCAGAGGTAAGCACCCATGGTTAATGAGATTGAATGAGCAGCTATATCAACTTCATTCACTGCGCATGCAGAATAAACCGAGATTTTTTTCCCACGAACTTTTCGTGCAATTGCTGTTGCGGCAATTCGAAAAGATTGAGTTGTTTCATCACCCACCGACGTTAAATAAATCCGTTCAGTTGCAGAATCAATCGCACTCACTGGAATTTCGAATATCTCACCAACTTTCCCGGTTGGAGAAAAAAATAAAAGTTCATCAATAAGATTTATCTCAAAATATTTTTCAACTTCTTTAATAATTGTCCCTGGTCCTTTAAAAATAAAATTCCCAGAACTATCTTTAATATATGCCAGAGCGATTGCATCAGCATCAATTGCTGAACTAAGTTTTACTGGTGCACTGGTAAGAGTCGAAGACATGCGTTAAAGGCTAGTGCCTGCTGAACCTTTACTTCTTAACTAAAGCGACCGCGGCATGAAGTGCTGCGCTGAGGTTATTTGCTTCCTCAGGGTTAAGCTCAACCACCAATCGGCCACCACCTTCTAGTGGAATACGCATCACCAATGAGCGAGCCTCTTTTGTAACCTCCATTGGACCATCACCTGTACGTGGTTTCATGGCTGCCATGGGGAGACTCCTTTTAACATTGGGCGGGGAATTGCAAGGCTCCAAGTATCTCGCATTTGGTGCATTGGTGGGAAATCGCCTCAGAGGGCCAATCAATCTAAATCCCCAATAGGGCGCTGAGCCTCGCCTTACCAGTGGCGATGACGGCGTCAACGGCGCGCACTGGTACGGATAATACTGAAGCTATCTCATCTGATGACATTGATTTCAAATAGTGAAGAGTCAGGATTATTCGCTCTTCTTCGGGCAGTGAGGCGAGTACCTGGGCCAAGGTGATCGACTCGCTCATGGTTCTAAGGTTACTGGGCAATCAATCTCCCAGGCCTCAAGGACTCTAAGAGTGGAATGTCCGAGCAAATCGAGCCAGCGATATTCGCACACCCAGGTAAAGCGCTGGTTTAATGAAAATGAAAATTATGGGAGGTGCATACACCTCTTCTGACCAATCAAAGGCTGTATGCGATGGTGATAACGCCCTAAGCTGGAAACGCCCGGTTCCCTTAATTATTTTTCCAGTATGAATAACATCGCATAAATAAGGAGGCTCCCATCGTGTTACCTCCATTGTGTCTAAAACTCCTAATCGGCTAATTCCAGTAAATGCACTTATTTGAGTGCCAATGCCCTCCGTAACTTCAGAAGTGACCCACACGTTGGTTTGTAGCATCCAATCACTTTGCTTTTCCCATTGAGCCAGCGAATTCCAAACTTCTTCAAGTGGTGCATCTATATTTATTGAAATTGCGACGTGGTTATTTTTTAATTTGAACATGCTGTGAGTGCTTCACTTACTGTTGTTGTCCAAGTGATGAGTTCGCGCATTCCAGGCTTTATAAATTTTTCGGCTTCTAAATGCGCCACTAATTCGTGTAGTGGATCGTAAATTCCAAATGGATCAAGAATTACAACGGGCTTGTTGTGAAAATTTAAGTAACGTCCAACCCAGATTTCAAAAAATTCTTCGAGGGTACCCGCGCCACCCGGCAAAGTAATAAAAGCATCTGAAATATCCGTAATCAACGCTTTACGTTCGCCCATGGTCTGAACGACATGAAGTTCATCATTGTCATGGTCTGCAAACTCAATATCAACTAATGCCTGTGGGATTACTCCAACAGTTCTGCCGCTTACTGATCGTGCACCACGTGAAACGGCACCCATCATTGAAATATGTCCTCCACCTGTAATAAGTTCCCAGGATTTACGTCCAATACCTTCGCCAAGTTGATAAGCAAGCTCTACATATTTAGCATCAATAGTGGGCGAAGACGAGCAAAAAACTCCAATACGCATGCTTGCAAGGATAGGGGTTAGGCTTAGCGCATGACCACTCTTGCTTCTGGCCACGCAGTGACAACTACGTCACACGGAAAACTCCTTGATGCTTGGTTTCCCACACCGATTCTTGGACCACTTTCCTCAGAGGTACCCTCCGAACTTCAAGCACTTGTTGGTTTTGATGATGCACGTGGAGTTAGCCGCGAAATTGCTAGTATCGAGATTGATTTTTCGGAAGCCCCAAAATCTGCACTTGATGTTTATCTGCGGCTTCATCTTCTTTCGCATCGCTTCATAAAACCTCATGGGGCAAATCTCGATGGAGTGTTTGGGTTACTTAATAATGTGGTTTGGACATCTGTAGGTCCCTGCGCTGTTGAGGATTTCGAACTCACTCGTGCACGAATTAAAGCCAAACATGGCCACGTTACGATTTTTTCGGTCGATAAGTTCCCTCGAATGGTTGATTATGTTGTTCCAAGCGGGGTGCGTATTGCTGATGCCGATCGCGTTCGCTTGGGTGCACACCTTGCTGTTGGCACCACGATCATGCATGAGGGATTTGTGAACTTCAATGCCGGAACTTTAGGAACTTCCATGGTCGAGGGTCGAATCTCTGCGGGTGTTGTAGTTGGAGATGGAAGTGATGTAGGTGGTGGTGCCTCAATTATGGGCACATTAAGTGGTGGAGGAAAACAAGTAATTTCAATTGGTGAAAAAACTTTGTTAGGTGCAAACTCTGGCTGTGGAATTTCATTAGGCAACAACTGTGTAATTGAAGCCGGTACATACATCACTGCAGCATCAAAGGTGCGATTACCTGATGGAGAGATAGTTAAAGCAGCATCGCTATCTGGTGCTCACGATCTGCTTTTTCGTCGAAACTCATTAGATGGTGGGCTTGAAGTTGTAAGTCGAACAGACAGTTGGGGTGGACTTAATTCAGTTTTGCACGTCAACTAAAGCAAAATAGGCTGAGGGAATTTTAGTTCGACTCCGAAAAGTCTCTCCACGTAACGTTATTTCAAGCCCAGTGCTGGATGTTGCAATAATTTTTCCCACAGTTCCACTCTCATTCCTGCTGATGACTTCTAAAGTAACTACGTCAGGTAACGCAAATGCTGCGGCCACAACAGCCTGAGTAATTATGCGATCCCATGAAGCAAAACGTGGATTTAATACAGAATCTAAACTTCCTGGATCTTCAACAATTTGCGTATAAGCTCTTTCGCTTCCCCAAGCATTTACCGCAACTTCTGTTTTACCACCAGATGACGAGAAAAAATATGCGGAAATCGGCTTCCCTTCCTGTGTAACCGTCAATCCACTTGTCCTAGTCACTGCTGCTTTCCACATAGCTCCGTATTTAGGTTCTATCTCTTTTGCATATCCTAAAAACATTTGATCTGAAATTTCGCCATAGAGATCACAGTTACATGCGGCTCGATAAATGCCAGCTTTACTCAATGCATAAGTTCGAGAAGCGATTGCTTGAGCTTCAAGGGCTGCTGTTGGCCAAAATGAAGGCATCTCGCTAACGCCCCATAAATACTCATCAGACAAACGCACTGAATTTGTGAGTTCTAATCGATAGCCCAGCACTTTATCTTTTACTGAACGCACCTGAATCTGTCCATAGCGAAATTTCTTTGTTGCTCCGCTGTGGTTGACTGAAATAACTGTATCGACTCCATCTAGGTACCGAGTTCCACTCCAGCGAATAGTAAAACTTCGACTTTTTGCGATGGCGGAGGTTTTCTTGCCCACACTTACGATTGGCACAACATTTGCACCTAAAAGCGAAAAATTAAGCACAGATTTGCTTGAAAGCACAGCAATTGGTTTCACATCTACTTGATCACCAACTTCACTACTAAATAGCTGAATTTCTCCACCGTTAGAACTTGTTGAGATTCTTGTATTCTCCATTAAGTGGCCGATATTTACTCGTAAAATCTTCGTATCGTCAAGGGATTCAACCTCAACTTCTTTATAGAAATATTTAAGGATCTGTTCTGGGCTGTTACCGGCCAGAGCCATAGCACGTGCACCCATTTGAGACATCCCAACACCATGGCCATACCCAGCACCATGAAGTGAAAACTCCATAGGAATGTTTGGGGGCTCTAATGCTTGAACTGGCGTGGATATTGTTACAAATAAAATAATAAGGATGCAGAGTTTCTTATACATCCTCATCGGATGCTGCACTCCTTTTAACCTGTAAAAAATCCTGGTACGCATCGATAGTTGCATTGGGTTCACCCCGTTGAACAAGTACACCTTTATCAAGCCATGCAATGTCATTACATATTTCTCGCAAGGTTGCCATTGCATGGCTAACTATGATGAGAGCTCTGTCATCACTTCGAAGCTCTTTAATTCGGTTCAGTGATTTCTCTTTAAACTTTGCATCACCCGTACTAAGAGCCTCATCAACAATTAAGATGTCGGGACGGACAGTGGCGGCTACCGAAAAAGCCAATCGTGAATACATTCCCGATGAGTATGTTCTCATTGGTGCATCGATTGCATCACCTAATTCAGAGAAATCCGCAATCTCTTCGAAGCGATCTTCAATTTGATCACGTGTCATGCCGGCAGCAAGTCCACCTAATAAAACATTATCGCGACCCGACATAGATGGATTAAAGCCAACACCTAATGCCAGCAATGTACTGACACTTCCAAAGACTTCAATACGACCCCGTGTCGGCGGAATAATGCCGGCAATCACGCGCATCATTGACGATTTACCTGCTCCATTTGAGCCAATAACACCTAAAACTTGCCCATATTCAACATCGAGGTTCACATTATCAAGTGCCTGAATAACTCGAGTGTGCTTTGTTCCACGACCTAAAGACTTAGCACGCGCTTTTATAGTTGGTCGGCGTTCTATTGAAGTCGTATATGTAAGACCGAGACCACGGACTGAAACTGCTACCTCGCTGGCCTTGATTGAATTAGAGACGGACGGCAAATTCACGCTCCCTAGAAAGAAAAATATATGACCCAAGTAGAAAAATTACAACGGCCCATGCAAGCGCAATCAACATGCTGGAAGTTTCAGGAGCCTGTCCAAGTACTAGAACTCGCGACCAACTATCCAATATAGGGAAAAGTGGATTGAGAATTTCAAACTTTAACATTTTAGGTGACAATGATGTGGACTCATAGAGCACTGGAGAAAGATACAAAATAGTTCTAGTTAAGTACGGTAAAAAGCTTGCAATATCACGGAAGTAAACATTTATACATGAAATTGTTATAGCTAAACCAAGTGAAAGAATAATTGCAATCAAAAGTACTGGAATTGCCCAGAACATCTGCCAGGAAAAAGGAACTCCTAGAATTGTTCGAATCAATAGAAACACAAATATTGTTGGGAGAAATCTAAATAGAGCAATCACTACGGCGGAAATCGGAAGCATGATGCGAGGAAAAGCTGTATTTAAAATTAAACGCTGACCACCAGTAACAGCTTTAACTCCACCAGTTAGCGAGTTCGAAATAAGGTAAAAGAGGAAAAGGGTTGCCGTTAAGTGGACATATCTGGCACTATCGGATGATCCGCGAATAATTACTACTAGTAAGAAATAAACCGCAGAAAGTAAAAGTGGATTGAGAATTAACCAGAGTTGACCAAAAAAGGAATCAAAGTGCTTATCTCGAAGTTCCGAGCGAGAGTATTCGACAATAAATGTCTTTCTTGACCACAGTATTTTCCAATAGCCAATGAGTGGTGGTAGGCCCGCTCGAAAAGGCACATAAACCTGGGATGGGGTCTGGATTGATGCACTCACAGGGTAAGGCTACCTTACTGCGCCAGCGACTTTGGCGAAGTAAGGAAACCAATTCCCCAGCAGAAATGCATTGTTAAAAGTATGAGTGGAAGAGAAATAAACTCACCTGCAGATTTTCCAATCTTTAATGCTGCTAACAGAATAAATAGTGCGTATACAAGTACCGGCACAAAGAAGATACTTGAAACATAAGTACCAAGAGCTATTGAGAGCCCCGATAGAATTACCGTAAATGGTGGTGCTAAATATCTATAGTTAATGGTTCCGTTATGTCGTCTGGTAACAACTCGACGCCACCTGCCATACTCAAAGTATTGACGTGCTAACGCCTTCACTGTTGCGCGTGGGCGGTAGGTAACTACTAGTCGCGGATCAAAATGGATTAAGCCTCCAGCACCACGAAGTCGAAAGTTCAACTCCCAATCTTGTGCGCGTGTAAATCGCTCATCAAAACCCCCGATGGCAAGGAGGGCTTCTTTTCTAAAAGCTCCTAAATAAACAGTATCAACTTCTCCCGCATTACCACCTGTATGAAAACGTGATGCGCCAACGCCAAGTGGGCTTCGCATTGCACGTGCGACTGAACGTTCGAATAAACTTTTTCCAACTGCCGCCATAACTCCACCGACATTTACTGCTCCAGTCGATGAGAGAATTTCTAACACTAAAGTCAAATAATTTTTTGGGATCTCTGCATGTCCATCAACTCGCACAATATTTGCGTATTTCGATTTTTTAATTGCAAGATTTAATCCAGCAGCTGTGCGGCCTGTTGGATTTTCAACAATTACAACTCGAGGGTCGGCAACAGCTAATTCGCGAGCAATCTCTTCGGTTGTATCTTCAGATGGCCCAATCGCAAGAACTACTTCGAATGCACCTTGAAAATCCTGAGATAAAATCGCGGCAATCGAGTCAGCAAGGTGCAAGGCTTCATTGCGTACGGGCAGGATTACCGAGATTTCTCGCTTCGGTGAGCCATATAACTCATTTGCTGATGTCTTCATAACCCCACCACCGTATCGCTGAAGTAGTCTTCGGCTGTGAAAGCGACTCGGCCTATTCGGATTATTACATCACTGTCCATCGCCGTTGTCTCCATATCTGCTATTGCGTGGCTGGGCTTGGGTCAGATTAGTGGTGCGATTAAACGTGTCGACGTTTTTGGATCAATTCAAGACCGCCCTGAAAAACCGACCTCTGCACTGAACTACTTGCTTGTTGGTTCTGATACTCGTGAAGGACTTTCAAAAGAGCAATCAAAGCTGCTTCGAGTTGGCACAACGAAATCTGCTGCAGGAGCACGGTCAGACACCATGCTCTTGGTTCATATAAGTAAAGCGAGAGATAGAGCCACAATTATCTCTATCCCACGTGATTCACTTGTAACAATTCCAGAGCATCAATCCTCACTGTACAAAGACCGAACTGTTGCTGCAGCAAGCGGAAAAATTAATGCAGCATTTGCTTGGGGTGGCGCACCACTCTTGATCAAGACAATTGAAAATGAAACTGGCGTTCGAATTGATCACTATGTGGAAATTGGATTTGCTGGATTTGCCGACGTTGTTGATTCTCTAGGTGGGATTGATGTCTGCTCAAAGAGAGACATCAATGATCCCAAGAGTCACTTAGTAATGAGCGCTGGAATCCATACACTCAATGGAGTGGAGGCGTTGAAATATGTGCGAACTCGTGACTTTGATGGGATGGGTGACTTAGGTCGCATGCAACGTCAGCAACAGTTCATGAGTGCCGTGCTACGAAAAGTTACAAGTACTGGAGTACTACTCAACCCAATTAAGTTGGTGAATTTCTTTAATGCCTCAATTGCTACGGTTAAAACAGATTCACAACTCAACACAAGCGATTTAGTCACTTTAGCTAAACAATTAAAAAATCTCTCAGCTAGCAAAGTTCGAACCCTCACCATTCCATTAGGAAATTCCAATGCACGAGTCAGCGGCCTTGGCTCAGTTGTTACGTGGGATAAAACGCTTGCTCCAGATCTTTTCAATCGATTAATTTTAGATTTACCGCTTGTGGACGAGGTCACACCGTCACCTTCAGCCTCATCGTCTCCCAGTGCTGCCAGTGAGCCAACAATTATCGACAAGTTTAAGACTCGAACTGCCGATGAAAATCCATGCGGAGCACTGAAGTAAACTCATGGCCATGAATGCAAACCTCTCAGTTATTGGCTGCGGCTATTTAGGTGCGACACATGCAGCATGTATGTCCTCACTTGGTTTCACCGTCGTAGGTGTCGACACAGATCCTGAAAAGGTAGCAATGCTCTCGCGAGGGGAACTGCCCTTTTATGAACCCGGTTTGGATACGTTATTAGCTCAAGAGATTAAATCTGGCCGATTAACTTTTACAACTGATTTTTCTGCAGTAGCCGAATCTGATGTTCATTTTGTTTGTGTCGGAACTCCACAGAGCAAGGACGGATTAGCTGCAGATCTTACATATGTGAAGTCTGCAGTTGCAGCAATTGCGCCTTACTTAAAAGATGGTTCGCTTGTGGTTGGTAAGTCAACTGTTCCAGTTGGTACCGCTCAGTCACTTCGTAAACAACTGGCAGAATCTGCGCCACAAGCTGATCTTGCTTGGAATCCAGAGTTCTTAAGAGAAGGTTTTGCGGTAGAAGACACTCTCACGCCTAATCGTTTAGTTGTTGGTGTCGCAAACGATCGTGCTGAAGAAATCTTGAAAGATGTATATGCGCCAATTATTGCACTTGGTACTCCTTGGATTCGCGCAGATCTTCCAACTGCTGAGCTTGTGAAAGTTGCGGCTAACTCGTTTCTTGCAACGAAGATTTCATTTATTAATGCCATGGCTGAAGTTTGTGAAGCGGCAGGTGGAGATGTCACCGTATTAGCGAACGCTATCGGCTATGACCCACGAATTGGCAGCCGCTTTTTACAGGCAGGCATTGGTTTCGGCGGTGGATGTCTGCCGAAAGATATTCGCGCGTTTATGGCACGCGCCGAAGAGCTTGGTGCTAAACAAGCACTCGAATTTTTGCGAGAAATTGATGCGATTAATTTGCGCGCTCGACAGCGTGTAATCGATGTTGTTCGAAGCGATTTATCGGAGAATTTGACTCCGTATAAACTTGCTGTGTTAGGAGCGACCTTCAAGCCAGATAGTGATGATGTCCGCGACTCCCCTGCACTCGATATCGCAGCTCAGCTGCATGCCGCTGGTGCACATGTTGTGGTTCATGATCCTAAAGGCATCGAACCAGCCCGCAAGCGTTTTCCTAATCTTAATTTTGCCGAGACTGTTACAGAATGTGTAAAAGGTGCAGATCTAATTCTTCACCTTACCGAATGGAGCGAATATCGCGCTTTAGACCCATCAGAGCTTGGCCATTTAGTAAAAAATAAGATAATTATTGATGGACGAAATGCTCTTGATAGAGAATTATGGCGAAGGGCTGGATGGAAATTCCATGCTTTAGGACGTACCGATTAACGAGTCCGAAGTCATCGACTCACTGCTTGCCATGAAAACATGGGCAGTGGTCGGTCTTGGCAACAATCCTGAGCGTGCAGCCTTTGGCGTAGCTAAATTATTGCAAGATAAGGGGCACCGAATAATTCCAGTTTATCCTCGCGCTGAAATTGTGCATGGAGAAATTGGTTATAGGACTCTCCATGAAATTCCAGATGAAGTAGATGTAGTTGACTGCTTCGTCAATTCAACATTAGTGGGAAAAGTTGTAGACGAAGCTATCGCAATTGGGGCAAAAGCCATTTGGTTACAGTTAGATGTTATTGATGAGGAAGCAATGGTTCGTGCGCAGTCTGCAGGCTTGTTAACTGTGATGAATCGTTGTCCGGCAATCGAATACCGCAGTCGTTAGTTAAAAACCTGTTTTTTGACTTCTACGGGAGTTCAGATTTGCGCCTTTAGTTTTTGCTTCAGAATTCAAATCTAGTAGAGCTTGATTAACTTTAGTTGAGATTAACGCATCAGAGATTCCTAAAATTCTCGCTGCCAAAAGTGCAGCATTCTTAGCATTTCCAACACCAACAGTTGCAACAGGTACACCTGCCGGCATCTGCACGATTGAAAGTAACGAATCCATTCCATCTAAGTTTTTGAGTGCCACTGGAACTCCGATTACTGGCAAAGTCGTCAGTGAAGCGACCATACCTGGCAGATGGGCAGCGCCTCCTGCACCGGCAATTATTACTTTGTAGCCTTTTGCTTTGGCATTTTGGGCAAATGAAACCATTTCAAGTGGCATACGGTGGGCAGAAATAACTTCGACATCGTACGAAATTCCAAATTGATCTAAAAGTTTTGCAGCCTCTTCCATGATCGGCCAATCAGAATCTGAACCCATGATTATTGCTACATCACTCATCAACTTCTCCGCTCATGTAATCAAGTGCGTGCTGTACTTCCTGGACTAATTCTATGGTGTCCGTGCCTAAGAGGTTAACGTGACCTATCTTGCGTCCTGGCCTGACATCTTTCTTGTAATGATGAAATTTCAAGCCAGGGTTGCGGGCCATTAGATGCAAATAAGGCCGATACATATCGATTTTGCTCGACCCGAGGATGTTACCCATTACCGCAACTGGTGCAGTCATAGTTGTATCACCGAGGGGTAAATCTAAAACAGCTCGTAAATGTTGTTCAAATTGTGATGTTACGGATCCCTCAATTGTCCAATGCGCCGAGTTGTGGGGACGCATGGCTAATTCATTGACAAATAGCTGATCACCTTTTACGAAGAGTTCTACCGCCATAACACCAACAATCTCAAGCTCTTGTGCGATGTCTAGCGCTAATTTCTGTGCTTTTATACTTAGGTCTTGGCTTAAATGTGGGGCTGGCGAGATTGTCATCGTGCAAATTCCATCAGCTTGAACAGTCTCTGTTGGTGCCCATGTACTGGCCTGGCCATGCGGTGAACGGGCCACCATAATTGCGATTTCAAAATCAAAATCAATTAGCTCTTCAATAAGAACTTTGCCAACCTCTGAAATTAACTTTTTTAACTCGTCTTCAGAATTAATTTTCCAAACACCGCGCCCGTCATAACCGCCTGAGATAGTTTTCGCAATTAATGGAAATTTGTCTACTCCTGTCGAGCTAGTGATTACTTGAAACTCTGGAGTTGGAAATTTACTGAGCCTCTGGCGCATCTGGGCTTTATCTTGTGAATACACAAATGCTGCAGAGTTTGGCCTTACGACAACACCCGCGCTTTCAAGAGCCTTAATCACACTCAGAGGTATCAGCTCATGTTCAAAAGTAATTACATCGCATTTCTTAGCAAACTCTAAAACTGTTGATATATCGCTGTAGTCACCAACTATGTGATTAGCGATTTGCGCACCACTGTCATTAGATTGCTGGGCGAGTAAACGAAGGTTAACTCCAAGGTCTACGGCAGGAGCAACACACATTCGTGCAAGTTGGCCTGCACCAATAATTCCAACTGTAGGAAAGAACTCTCTCACTGGATTATCGTAGATGAATTATGTCACCGGCATTAACATGTGTTCCATTATCAAGGACAAGCTCACCCGTACCACTAATAGATTGCGCCACTGCAGTTTCGGTCCGGCCATCGGGATACTCAACTCGAACCTCTTGGCCAATAGTCGCGCTCAATGCGAGGTAAGTTGCTCTTATTTCATCACTGCCACAATCCCAGCGAGTGAAATTTGCTTCGAATCTTTTCAAGACTTCGGCGAGTAAAAGGTTCCGCGTAATTAATTTTGCCCCTTCAATTAATAGTGACGTTACATTCTCAACCGGTAGTTCTGAATTTTGCATGGCAACATTAATTCCGATTCCAATAACAACTCCCAGTTCAGTGGTCTCAGCTATTAATCCCGAAATTTTCTTGTCTTTAACTAAAATATCATTTGGCCATTTTAATTTTGCGCCAAACTCTGTCAGTGTCTGTGCAACACTCACGCCTGCAATCAGCGGAATCCATCCCCACGCATCACGAGCTCTTTGTGGTTCAATATAGAACGAAAATAAAAGCGCGGTAGATTTCGGTGCAATAAAACTTCTTCCTAAGCGCCCCCGTCCTGCACTTTGATACTCGGTTACTATGACATCTCCCGTGCGTGAAGTTCCTTGGCGCACTGCATCAACTAAATCGCTCTGTGTTGATTCCGTGAGTTCAACCACGCTTACTCGCCAGTACTGCGTCACAGCAGCATTGATTTTTGAGTTATCGAGTGCCGCACTTAGCATTTCTATCTCCACGCCTAGTACCGTAGGGGCATGAGCCGTGATCTGCATACTACTGCTGGAAAAATCGAAGATTTACGTGCACGTGTCGAAGAAGCGGTCCACGCCGGTTCGGCCCGAGCTGTTGAGAAACAACATGCAAAGGGCAAACACACTGCTCGTGAACGCATAGAAATGCTCGTTGATGAAGATTCATTTACTGAAATTGATGAGTTTGCGCGTCACCGCTCAACTCAATTTGGTATGGAAAACTCCCGCCCCTACGGTGATGGTGTCGTCATTGGTACGGCAACAGTTGATGGTCGCCCCATCGCACTGTATTCACAGGATTTCACAATCATGGGTGGCTCTCTTGGAGAAGTTCATGCTGAGAAGATTGTTAAGATCGCGGAGTTCGCACTAAAGAGCGGAATTCCACTTATTGGAATTAATGACTCAGGCGGTGCTCGAATTCAAGAAGGCGTCGCCTCTCTTGCTGGTTACGGGAAAATCTTCCGCCTCAACACCCGTTCATCTGGGGTGATTCCACAAATCTCGCTCATTCTTGGTCCTTGTGCCGGTGGTTCTGCTTACTCACCTGCACTCACTGATTTCACGGTAATGGTGAATGAAACTTCTCATATGTTTATCACGGGCCCTGATGTGATTAAGACTGTCACGGGTGAAGAAGTTGATATGGAAGCTTTAGGTGGAGCGCGCACTCATAACACTCGCACTGGAAATTCGCATTACTTGGCAGAAAATGAAGCGGATGCAATAGATTATGTTAAAGCGCTTCTTTCATACTTACCATCAAATAATATGGATAGTGCGCCACATCTGCCTCCGACCGAATTGCTCGATAAAAAACCATCGGATATTGCACTAGATTCTTTGATTCCAGATAACACCAATCAACCTTATGACATGAAAATTTTGATTCAAGCACTCGTGGATGAAGCAGAATTTTTAGAAGTTCATGCGCTTTATGCACCTAATATTATTGTGGGATTTGCGCGTATCGAAGGTGAATCAGTTGGAATCATTGCAAATCAACCTTCACAATTAGCTGGAACTCTTGATATAAATTCCAGTGAAAAAGCCGCTCGTTTCTTACGTTTCTGTGATGCCTTCAATATTCCAATTTTAACTCTTGTAGATGTGCCTGGATTCTTGCCAGGAACTGAGCAAGAATGGGATGGAATTATCAGACGAGGTGCAAAATTGCTTTATGCCTACGCGGAAGCATCAGTACCGCTTGTCACACTGATTACACGAAAGGCTTATGGCGGTGCATTTATTGTGATGGGGTCGAAATATTTAGGAAGTGATATCAATTTTGCCTGGCCAACAGCAGAGATCGCAGTAATGGGGGCTCAAGGTGCGGTCAATATTCTCTATCGTAAAGACCTTGCTGAATCCAAAGACCCTGTCGCTAAACGTGCTGAGTTGGTAAATGATTACAACGAATCATTAGCAAATCCTTACCTTGCAGCTGAACGTGGAACTATCGACACTGTTATTGAACCAAATCAGTCAAGGGCATATGTCACTAAGGCATTTAGAACTTTGAGAACTAAACGCGATACTTTGCCAGCTCGCAAGCATGGAAATATCCCACTGTAATGAAGTACAAAATCATCAAGGGTGAGCCGACTGCTGATGAATTACTGGCAATTCAAGCCGTAATAGCAAAGCATGTTCGAGCTGAATTAGTTCCGGTAATTCGAAAGAGCGCTTTTGGTCTCCCCCAGCTTCGTAGGCCGCTTAATAGTGGCTTTAGTTTCGGCCGGACAAACTAATTAACCATGCCACAGTTAATCCTTGCTTCTGCATCTGCTTCACGTAGGCGACTTCTTGAATCTGCAGGTTTGTCTCCAACAATTATGGTCAGCCATGTTGATGAAGAGACTGAATTCTTTAATTCATTATCACCCACAGATATGGTGATTGCACTAGCTATAACTAAAGCCCACACCATCCGCGAAATAATAGACTTTCCGGCAATCATTATTGGTTGTGATTCAACATTTGAATTTGAAGGCCAGTCATTAGGTAAGCCAGGCACTCCCGCAGTTGCAATTGAACGTGCAAAGCGGGTACAAGGAAACTCTGGACTCTTACATACTGGCCACTGCATAATCGATACCAGCAGAGATCGTGAGATTTCTAGCATTGTCACAACTAAAGTGAGCTTTGACACCATGAGTGATGTTGAAATTGAAGATTACGTAGCGAGCGGCAAACCACTTCATGTTGCAGGTGGTTTTACTCTAGACGGATTTAGTTCTCCCTTTATTCCCTCAATTGAAGGTGATTATACGAATGTGGTTGGAATCTCGATGCCATTTATTCGTAAAGCTTTTGCACAACTTGGATATTCATGGCCAGAGGCTAAGGTGATGTCATGAAGCGCGTACTCATTGCTAATCGTGGTGAGATTGCAGTACGTGTCATTCGTGCCTGTAAAGATCATGGCTTAGAAAGCGTTGCAGTCTATTCTGAAGAAGATCGAACTTCGATACATACCAGTATCGCAGATACTGCTTATTCACTTGCCGGAACAACTGCAACGCAGACATATCTAAATATTGAAAAATTAATCGCGGTGGCTTTGCAGTCTGGTGCCGATGCAGTTCACCCTGGATACGGATTTTTATCAGAAAACGCAAACTTTGCTCAAGCGGTAATTGATGCAGGATTAATTTGGATAGGGCCCCCACCAAGTGCGATTCGCGCTTTGGGAGATAAAGTTTCTGCCCGCAAAATTGCAGCTAAAGCTGGAGCACCTTTAGTGGCCGGAACTAAAGATCCTGTCGCAGGTCATGAAGAAGTAACGGCTTTTGCAAAAGAGTATGGATTACCTGTTGCAATTAAAGCCGCTCATGGTGGAGGTGGGCGTGGACTAAAAGTCGCACGGACTATGGAGGAAATTCCCGAGCTCTTCGCATCAGCGGTGCGAGAGGCGATTAGTGGATTTGGTCGCGGTGAGTGCTTCGTCGAGCGTTACTTGGATAAGCCTCGCCATGTTGAAACACAAGTCCTTATTGATCAGTATGGACATGCCGTAGTAGTAAGTACTCGCGACTGTTCGCTGCAGCGTCGACACCAAAAACTCGTTGAAGAAGCACCTGCACCATTCTTAACTGATGAGCAAAATGCAGAGCTGTACCGATCTAGTAAAGCAATCATGAAAGAAGCTGGATACATTGGTGCTGGAACTTGTGAGTTCTTGGTGGGTCTTGATGGAACGATATCTTTCTTAGAAGTTAATACACGCTTACAAGTTGAGCATCCAGTGAGTGAGGAAATTACTGGTATTGATTTAGTCCGTGAACAGTTCCGGATTGCGATGGGTGAATCACTCGGATTTGATGATCCGGTCATTCGTGGTCACTCAATTGAATTTAGAATTAATGGCGAAGATCCAGGACGCTCATTTTTACCTGCGCCTGGGCGAATTACGAAGTGGGCGATTCCGACTGGTCCTGGGGTTCGAGTTGATGCTGGTTTTAAAAATGGTGACACAATTGGTGGAAACTTTGACTCACTCTTAGCTAAGTTAATTGTGACGGGTGCAAATCGCAAACAAGCAATTGAGCGGGCTCGCAGAGCACTCAGTGAATTCGAAGTTGAAGGTTTAGCAACAGCACTACCATTCCACCGTGCAATCGTTGAAGATCCAGCATTTACCGACGTTTTCAAGGTGTATACAAGTTATATTGAAAATGAGTTTGTCAATAAAATATCTGTATTTAATACATCAACTGAGCTGATACAAACACATATGGCACCAGAGCATTTAATTACAGAAGTAAATGGAAAGTGTTTTGAAATATTGGTACACGCTCCAAAGCCCATCGTGAAGCGCCGTCGTGCAAAAGCAAGCATGTTAGGTGGCCTAAGTGGATCAGGTTTAACTAGTCCTATGCAAGGTACTGTGGTAAAAATCGCTGTTGCTGATGGTGATCAAGTTGAAGTGGGTGATTTAGTGATAGTTCTTGAGGCCATGAAAATGGAACAGCCATTAATGGCCCACAAGAGCGGAGTTATTTCTAATTTGACTGCAGTTATAGGCGCTACGGTTTCAAGTGGGACCGTACTCTGTGACATTATTGACGCATGACCCAGAGCGAGCTTCTTTATAGCAATCCATTAGCGGCAGCTACTGCTGCTGCCCAAGAGATCATTGAACGGACAGGTATCGCAGCCCACGATATTGCACTGGTAATGGGATCGGGTTGGGTAGGTGCTGTTGATGCACTTGGTATGCCTGCCTACGAATGTAACGCCGAAGAGCTCACTGGATTCTTATCGCCAACAGTTGAAGGCCATTCAGGAAAAGTTCGCTCTTACGTTATTGAAGCTGAAGGGAAAAAACTTCGAGCGCTAGTTTTTCTTGGACGCACACACCTTTATGAAGGTAAAGGTGTCGAGCCGGTTGTTCACAGCGTAAGAACTGCCGTTAAAGCTGGATGCAAAATCATCATTCTTACAAATGCCTGCGGTGGTATCAATACCAAATTCAGTGTCGGACAACCAGTTTTAATCCGTGATCACATTTCATTGACGGCAGTATCACCCTTATCAGGAGCAACCTTTATAGATCTTACTGACCTCTATAGCAAGCGAATTCGTGCAATTGTAAAAGCTGAAGATTCAACACTCGACGAAGGTGTTTACGTTCACTGGCGAGGACCTACGTATGAGACTCCAGCAGAGATCCACATGATGCGCACTATGGGTGCAGATCTAGTAGGAATGTCGACGGTTCCAGAAGCTATTGCAGCGCATGCATTGGGTGCTGAGATTCTTGGAATTTCACTTGTAACAAATGCTGCTGCCGGAGTTACAGGAGAAAAACTCAACCATGAAGAAGTTATCGCTGCTGGAAAAGCTGCGGCAGAGCGCATGGGAGCACTTCTCAAACGTGTAATTCCAAAGTTATTCTAGAGTCATGGATCTAAGGGCTGAAGTTCAAGCATGGATTGCCGATGATCCAGATCCAAAAACTGCCGCACAGTTACAAGAATGGCTTGAAACTAATAATGAAGTAGAGCTACGAACCTCTTTTCAAGGTTTCTTGCAATTTGGAACCGCAGGACTACGTGGACCTGTACGTCCAGGGCCTTCCGGAATGAACCGAGCCGTCGTAGGTCGCACTGCAGCTGCTATCGCCATGTATATGAAGGAGCGGGATTTACATTCAGTTGTCATTGGTCGAGATGCACGACATGGTTCAGAAGATTTCACGACAGAGACTGCACAAATAATGAGCGGCGCAGGCATGGATGTCTTTGTTTTGCCCAGGCCATTGCCAACTCCAGTATTAGCTTTTGCAACAAATGAACTAAAATGTGATGTTGGAATCATGGTTACGGCCAGTCATAATCCCCCACAAGATAATGGCTATAAAGTTTATTTGGGCGGGATTGTCGATGGAGTTCATTACCGTGGATCTCAAATTGTTTCTCCTACTGATGAAACAATTGCTGCACACATTGATCAAATAAAGACTCTTTCTAGTCAACCCCGAGGAAACAAGTGGTCTATTGTCAGAGAAGAGATTATTAACAAATATGTTGATATCACCGCATCAATCGCAAAATCACCGGGAAATTTAAAAATTGTTTATTCTGCAATGCATGGAGTTGGTACAGAAACACTTTTGCAAGTCTTTCATAAAGCGGGGTTTCCTTCTCCCATTTTAGTAGAAGCGCAAGCACAGCCTGATCCCGATTTCCCAACAGTGGCATTTCCTAATCCCGAAGAGCCAGGTGCAATTGATCTGGCCCTGCAAACTGCACGCACATTTGCTGCAGATTTAGTGATTGCCAACGATCCTGATGCGGATCGTTTAGCTGCAGCAGTAAATGATCCAGTCTCAGGTTGGCGAATGCTGAGAGGTGACGAAATAGGGGCAATTTTTGGTGAAGTAATTGCCCGCAACAGTAAGCAAGGAATTATGGCAAACTCAATTGTCTCATCAACAATTT
>CAFBLH010000004.1_pt1 | contig 44836 bp, 47 predicted proteins | sample 7268051 | NCBI WGS metagenome assembly CAFBLH01 (sample SAMEA6814031, study PRJEB35770) | freshwater metagenome | biome: Freshwater; feature: Freshwater reservoir; material: water | place: Czech Republic | collected 2016-04-20 | depth 30m m | reverse complement strand
CCAGATGCCTCGGGTGAGATGATTGCCAAAGAGTTTGAACGGTACTTGCGCAGGAAACGTGAAGATTAAAACTTGATGCCCAACAAGGTGTCCAAAGTTTTTGCAAAAACTTTTGCATCTCCACCACTAGATCCTTCAAGAGTTAGGTCCACCCAGGAATTAACGACTGAAATAACTAGCGGAGTATTCAAATCATCAGAAAGCGCTGCAATAATCTCTGAAATAACTCTGGAAGTTTCGTGCACGCGTTCTTGCAAAAGCGCTAAACGAAGACGTTGAACGGCCAGTTGACTATCACGGAGTAATTCATCACTCCACATGCGATCACGTCGGTAATGATCGCTCATAAGAGCGTAACGAATAGCCATTGGGTCTACTCCTTGACTGACCAGAGTAGAAACTAGAACTAGATTTCCCTTGCTTTTACTCATCTTTTCGCCACCTAAACCAATCATGCCGGCATGTACATAGCTGGAAGCTAACTCCTTGCCAGTTAAAACTCTACTCTGCGATCTACACATTTCATGATGAGGAAAAATTAAGTCACTCCCCCCGCCTTGGATATCGATCAACTCTGACTGGTCGTCTGCTGGCTTCAGATATTCCAATGCAATAGCTGTACATTCAATGTGCCAACCTGGTCGACCTGTTCCAAAAGGTGATGGCCAACCTGGTTCGCCTTCGCGCTGGGACATCCATACTAAGCAATCCAAAGGATTCACCTTTCCAGTCAGCGTGGGATTTCCACCACGTTCTGAAAACATCGTCTGCATTTGTGCTTCACTTAAATGCGATAGTCCACCAAAATCTGATTCGGATGAGTTGATAAAATAGAGATCCTCTTCAATTGCATACACCGAATTTTGAGCATTAAGTCTTTCTATCGAATCAATAACCAATGGAATCGCTTCTACTGCGCCTACATAATGTGTGGGTGGAATGACTCTCAGATTGACCATGTCATTAGTGAACAGACTGATTTGTGAATGTGCTAACTCTCGCCAATCAACTCCATCACGTTGCGCTCTTTCAAGCAATGGATCATCAATGTCGGTTATATTCTGAACGTAATTAACTTCAGCTTTACGAGCACGAAGTAAACGAATAATCAGATCAAAAGTTAGATAAGTAGCCGCATGGCCAAGATGTGTTGCATCGTAAGGTGTTATTCCGCAGACATAGATTCGATACAGAGATTTTTCGGGAAGTAATTCCTTCGATCCAGACCTAGAATTTGTCAAATATATGTTGGGTATCTGGATACCACTAGTCAGTGTTGGTACATCGACTTCTTCCCAAGGCTTCATCTCATAATCCTAGTTAGAGTTCAATCAAAATGCCGGCCATGGAATTGCAGGCCAATCAGAACTGGGCATGGGCATAACGCCCGATGATAATAATCTCTCAATACGCATTTTCAATGCCGATATCTCCTGGAAAGTAAGGTACGGCGTTAAATCTAAATCTTTGCGCAAAACCTCACGGGCAAACTCCAGTTGTTCTTTTTCAAACATAGTTAAAGGCTCTCCAGACCACTGCCACAACACAGTACGCAACTTGTCATCAACATGGAAAGTTACTCCGTGGTCACAGCCAAAGAGCTGTCCATTCTTTATAGGCAACAGATGTCCAATTTTTCTATCAGTGTTGTTTATAATCGCATCAAAGAGGGCCATGGCCCGAAGTGATGGGTCATCCGTTGCGAAATAGTCGGCAAGATTTATCTCTTCATCAATGCTTATCCATTCCTGCACCATGCCGAAACCATACGGTCCATCTCTCAACACAGTTAGTGGTACGAGATTGAACTTCAGTGACTCACTGACCAAATATGCTGCATATTCACGGTGCGCAAGATTTCCATCAGGAAAATCCCACAATGGCCTCTCCCCCGCAATTGGTTTATATATACAACTTATGGATTCCTCTGACAAGCTCAACGTTGCAAATAAAGTAGCGTTAGATGCATCGATCAATCGGCCGCTTACAGTCAGTTCGCCGTGGATCATGAGCTGAGAATTATCGACGGTAGCCATTTGCCCTCGGACACAAATGACCTTGCGGGTCTATAGCGATTCCACAAAATGGACAAGGAGGTCTGCCTGCATTAACGAGCGCTTTAGATCGTGTAACAAACGCGTTGCATTGATCAAGTGTCAGTGAGACTTTGAGAGAATTTTCTGCTTCATTATCTTCAGTAGCTATCTCGAATAGTTCGAGGCTCATCCGGTGAGACACTTCATCCCAAGCAAGCGATATAGCTCCAATCTCAAAATCCGGTTCTATTGGACTCTCCAATGCAGCTTCATCCTTTGGCAATCGTTCTAGCCGAAGAGAGAAATCATTACGACGTAGATCTCGAATAACTATTTCAAGACGTTCTGCAAGAGCGGCAACTTGAAGTTTTTCTACAGCTACCGTCACTAGGCGAGCCTTGAGTCGTGCTTGAATGAAAAATGCTCTCTCACCAGGTTGCCCAACCGTTCCGGCAACAAACCGATCTACTGACTCGAAATTCATATACCGGCTCCGCCTCCAATAAGTGGACCTTTACGAAATGGAGCATTGATGAGGTTTTCAAGATTTCCCGATGAATCATTCATCAGAGTCAAGCGGGCTTTAGATTCACTAAAATCCAAAATAGTGACCGAAGCGGGATCTATGACGATTCTTTGAAAGTCATCAAGATGCATTCCTAAACTTGAAGCTACGATTGACTTGATTACATCCCCATGGCTAACTAAAACTATCGACCCTTTACGACGCACACGAAGAGCATCGTGGACCGACTTCATGGCCCGCGATTGCATGCCAGCAAGTGATTCACCTGAAGGGAAATACATGGCGCTCGGATTATTTTGTACCGTCTTCCACATCCTTTGTCGTGACAACTGTGAAAGTTTCTTTCCACTCCAACTTCCATAATCAACTTCAATTAGATGTGGATCTTCTTCAATTTCAATACTACGATTATTGGGTTTGCCAGTTGAGTCCCACCAAGGATTGATTGTCTCCGCGCAGCGCTCCAGTGGACTTATTCTTATCGCGGCAATTTTTAAAGCTCCTAAGCGCGTGATGAGCGCCTCTGACTGCGCGATTCCCTTGGCTGAAAGATGAACTCCAGAAGTACGACCAGAAAGAACACCTTTGGCATTGGCCTCCGAGTGGGCATGTCTAATCAAAACTACCTGCATATAGTCAAGGCTATCGCAGGTTTTCGCACACTGCCTTGCTAAGGTCGCCCCATGGAAATGCGACGAGCTGGCAATAGTGGGCTAACGCTCTCTCGATTAGGTCTCGGCACTATGACGTGGGGCCGTGATACTGATGAGCATGAAGCAGCAGAGCAATGTCGTGCGTTTTTCGATGCCGGTGGGAATTTTCTAGACACTGCAAATACCTATGGGGATGGTGATAGCGAAAGAGTTATTGGCGGATTGGTCGGCGTACTCATCAATCGCGACGATCTAATAATCGCAACAAAGTCGGGTTTGAATTTTCACGAAGGAGTACGGAGCGTGGATGCTTCTCGTCATACTCTTATCGCAGAACTAGATAAGTCACTTGCTCGCCTAAATACTGATTTCGTCGATATGTGGCAAATTCATGCTTGGGATTCTTTGACGCCTTTGGATGAAACACTAGCGGCTCTTGATTATGCATACACAACCGGACGCGCTAGGTACGTTGGTCTTAGTAATTATGTTGGATGGCAGTTGTCACGAGCGGCGACTAAGCAACAGGCGAACTCTATGAAAGCTCCCATAACGACTATTCAATCCGAGTACTCGTTACTAAATCGCGAAGTCGAGATTGAACTCTTGGACTGTGCACATGAATGCGGAGTAGGTTTCTTGGCGTGGGCTCCGCTTGCTAGGGGCGTTCTCACTGGCAAATATCGAAACGGAATCCCAAGTGATTCAAGAGGTGCTGCCCCACATTTTGCAAAGCACATAGAGCCATACCTAGGTCCAAGAAGTAAACGAATCGTTGAAGCTATTTCTGTAGCAGCGACTGGACTCGGCTACTCACCGTTAGAGGTCGCACTGGCCTGGGTTCGTGATGCGCCAGGTGTCACTAGCTCAATCATTGGTGCTCGGACTGGCGCTCAACTCCGTGGCGTATTACAAAGTGAAGAGATCTCATTGCCAGAAGTAGTTCGTATCGCCCTCAATGATGTGAGCGCTTAAACGTTTTCTAAAAAGTCCTTGAGTACACGAACTCCGAAAGTTAACCCTTCCACAGGTACCCGCTCATCGACTCCATGAAACATCGCCATGAAGTCAAAATCTTCGTGCAACTTAAGTGGTGAGAATCCGTAACCAATGATTCCAAGATCAGCCAAGGCTTTGTTGTCAGTTCCACCACTCATTAAGTAAGGAACTGGAATGGCTTCTGAATCCTCTTTCATTATCGCCGCGCACATTGCATCCACTAAATCTCCCTCAAATGGAACCTCTAACGCCTTATCACGGGCAATAGTTTCAATTGTGATGTCAGGACCTATAAGTAATCGAATAGTTTCATTCAATTCATTTTCAAAACCTGGAATGAAACGACCATCGATAACTGCACTAGCAGAACCAGGAATCACGTTTGCTTTATAACCGGCTTCAAGCATTGTGGGATTTGCAGTATTTTGTAGAGTGGCACCAATCATACGAGCGGCGAAACCAACCTCTGATAGCAAAGGTCGCAAATCTGCTTCATCATAATTTTTACCTGTAGCACTTGCGACTTTTTTGAATAGTGCTTTTACCGTTGTGCTATATCGTTGTGGCCATTGGTGAGTACCGATAGTACTGACAGCTTGAGTCAACCGAGTGAGAGCATTTTCATCATTCATTACCGATCCATGACCTGCACGACCTTGTGCAGTTAATTTCATCCAGTGAATTCCCTTTTCAGCTGTTTCAATCATGTACAAACGTTTCCCGTTAGCTACAGTTACAGAGAACCCTCCCACTTCTGAAATCGCTTCAGTACAACCACTAAAGAGCTCTGGGTGTTTTTCCACCATCCAATGAGAGCCGTAAATACTTCCAGCCTCTTCATCTGCGAAAAACGCAAGAACGATATCGCGCGGCGGAACATAACCAGTTCGTGCCCAATCTCTAACAGTCGCAAGAATCATCGCGTCCATATTCTTCATATCGACCGCACCGCGGCCCCAAATCATTCCATCAATAATGTCTCCACAGAATGGATCAACGCTCCAGTCATCGGCATTAGCTGGCACAACATCTAGATGCCCGTGCACCACTAACCCTGGTCGATTGGAATCACGACCTGGAATCCTTGCCATCACATTGCACCGCCCGGGAGCAGATTCATAGATTGTTGCCGCGATATTCACTTCTGCTAATGAGGCGACGACATAATCGGCAACCGCTTTTTCATCGCCACGTCCTTCACCAAAGTTAACGCTTGGAATTCTGATGAGATCTTGACAAATCTGAACTGCTTCCTGCTCAAGGGTTGATGTAGTCATTTAGGCATTCTCTCACCCAATTGCTATCCTTGCGCTTCACTCGGTCCGGGTGGCGGAATTGGCAGACGCGCTAGCTTGAGGTGCTAGTGCCCGCAAGGGCTTAGGGGTTCAAGTCCCCTTTCGGACACATGCAAATCGCTGATGCACTCATCCTCATCCGCGAAATTCCGGACTTTCCTGAACCAGGTATTCGGTTTCAAGATATCACCCCCCTTTTAGCCAACGCCGAGGCATTTGCTGCCGTCACTCATGAGTTTTCAGCACTCATCAACAAGGGCACACTGGTCGCCGGAATTGAAGCCCGTGGTTTCATCTTTGCATCAGCATTGGCTCACAATATTGGATCTGGTTTTGTGCCCATTCGAAAAGCTGGCAAACTCCCATACACGTCCATCTCCCAAAGTTATGGCCTCGAATATGGAGCATCTACGTTAGAGATTCATGTTGATGCAATCAACAAAGGTGACAACATTGTCCTAGTAGACGATGTTTTAGCTACTGGTGGAACCTTGAATGCAGCCATCGACTTGATTCATCAATGTGGTGGCTCAGTAACCGATGTTCTTGTACTCCTAGAGATTACGGGTCTGTCTGGTCGAGAGAGCCTCACCGATTCGTTCCCAGCGATCAAGCTGACTTCGCTGGCGCTTATCTAATAATGCGTATATTACAGATTCAAGGGTTGCGCGCATTTGCTGCAATAGCGGTGACTCTTTTCCATGCACACATGGTTCCAGGTGGATTTATCGGCGTTGACATCTTCTATGTTATCTCAGGTTATTTAATAACTGGATTGATTTTGAGAGAGATTAAAAGTACTGGACGCCTCAATCTTGCCACATTTTATCAGCGCAGAATCAAACGTCTTCTTCCCACATCTGTTTTTGTACTCTTCGTAACCGCCTTGATTGGGTGGTTTGTGTTACCAGTAATCACGCGAGATGCCCTAGGCAGGGACCTTTTCGCGGCTGCTGCCTATGTTTCCAATTATCTTTTTGCCTGGTGGCAAAATGATTATCAAAATTTAGATGCCACACCTTCTCCGTTCATTCACTATTGGTCTTTGGCAGTAGAAGAGCAGTTCTATTTAGTGTGGCCTATCTTCATGATTCTCTTGGCCCGCAAAGGTAAACGTGCAATACTCACAGGAATCTCTGTTGTGACAGTTTTATCTTTTTTGCTCTCCATTTACCAAGTTGAGAATTCACCAATTTGGGCCTTCTACTCTCTTCCAACACGGGCTTGGGAACTTGGAATTGGCGCGCTATTGCTCTTCATTCCGTCCAAACTATTTAAGCATCGCATGCTTCCTTGGATGGGTTTGATCGCACTCGCAACTGCATCGTTTAAGTTTAGCGATAATACGGCTTTCCCAGGTCTGAACGCTCTTCTCCCGGTTTTAGCTACGGCTTTATTGATTGCTTCAATCCCTGTATGGCCACCCATATTTAACGATCTTTCCAATAATCGTCTTGCGCAATGGTTAGGCAAGATTTCATATCCACTGTACTTATGGCATTGGCCGGCACTTGTTTTACCAAGCAGCGCTTTAGGCAGATCTTTGCATTCGTACGAACGTGTAATTTGTATTGCTTTAACAATAGTTTTGGCACACTTCACAAACATATATATCGAAGAGCGATTCCGACACTTCAAAATACCTGCAAAAAGACTTTATCTCCTGGCTGTATCGACCACGCTTGCCTCACTATGTGCAGGATTCGTAATAGCTCAGACTGCTACGTCAACAATCACCACAAGTGGTTTGAATTCTTACACTTTTGATCTCAAGGAGATAGTAATGAAACCCGTTGTTTATGGCGATGGGTGCCATGTCAATTATGGTGAAACAAAATCCGGAGCTTGCACATATGGCGATAAAAATTCATCAAAAACCATAGTGCTTTATGGAGATTCTCATGCCGCACAATGGTTCCCAGCACTGGATGCTTTAGCGAAAGAAAAGGGATTCACATTAATTTCTCTTACGAAATCTGCCTGTCCATCTGTTTCTGCGGCTAGACCAGATAAGGGAGCATTCAAAAATAGCGACTGTGAGGCCTGGAGGAAAAATTCAATCGCCCGAATTCAAAAAATCCATCCCGATGCAGTCATAGTAAGCAGTTTTCAATATTACGCTCCAAGGGTCGGCTCAAAAGATCGAGAGCTTTGGTGGAGCGATGGGCAACAAAAACTCCTGGCTTCGTTAACAGGCTCTAGTAATAATCTCGTCTATATCTCTGACACCCCTCACCCAACAAGAGATATCCCATCATGCTTGTCTTCTGGAAAAATCAGCCGCTGTGACTCAAGTTCTCCCTCCACAGTGAGTGTCGTTCGAGGTTTTAAGGTCATAGATCCAACGCCTTGGCTTTGCGCCGAAAAATGCTTTTCGATCGTTAACTCCACTGTCGTATATCGTGATGCTTCCCATATATCTGTTGCGATGTCGCTGCAATTAGCGCCTCAACTCCAAGCTGCGCTTAAGGCGCTGGGAATATTTCTATAATGTTGTGGCAAGATTGCTGATGTGGCTGAGTTAATTTATTACTGCGGAACGATGGATAGTGGAAAATCTACACTTGCGCTCCAAACTGCTCACAACCATCAGAGCCGGGGTCGCAGCGGAGTAATTTTCACGAACAAAGACCGTGCGGGTACAGGTGTTATTTCATCTCGGCTCGGCCTTTCATCTCCCGCCATAGAAGTTGGTCCAGGAATGGACCTACACAAACACGTCGTCGACCACTTATCAGCGGGCGATCGCATTGACTACATTATCTGTGATGAAGCGCAATTTTATGCCAAAGAGCAGATTGAACAACTAGCAAAAATTGTTGATGGATTAGGGATCGATGTCTTTGCTTTCGGAATTCTTACCGATTTCCAAACCTTGCTCTTTCCAGGATCTGCACGATTAATTGAATTAGCCGATCGAGTTCAGGCTTTACAAGTTGAGGCACTATGTTGGTGTGGCTCGCGAGCCACTCACAATGCTCGCACCGAAGGTGGAGTGATGGTTATAGAAGGTGAACAAGTAGTCGTCGGTGATGTCACACCGGGTGCTGAAATTGCGTATGAAGTTCTCTGCCGTCGTCACCATATGCGACAAGTTACAGCGCGCGCATCGCGAGCTGGTCACGTATCCTCTCAACCTCTTCCATTTAACGAGTAACACAGTGAAATCTCGTGGTCTCGCCGCATTGAAAGCTAGCGAAGAATTGACACAGTTTGAATTCGATCGCAGAGAATTAAGACCCCATGATGTAGGCATTGACATAGCATTTGCGGGAATCTGTCACTCAGATATCCATCAGGCTCGCGAAGAGTGGGGACCCGCTCTCTTTCCTATGGTCCCAGGACATGAAATAGCCGGAACGGTTACTTCCATAGGTTCGGCAGTAACTAAGTTCGCTGTCGGTGATGCAATTGGCGTCGGCGTCTTTATTGACTCGTGTCGTACCTGCGCTAGCTGTTTGGCAGGACTGCAGCAGTATTGTGAAACTGGAATGACAGGCACATATAACACTTTTGAACGGGACGGAACCACGATTGCATTTGGTGGATACTCCACTAACTTTGTGATCAATGAAGATTATGCAGTCCATATACCCGGCAACTTGGCACTATCTGGTGTTGCACCTCTGCTCTGCGCCGGAATCACTTTGTACTCTCCGCTGAAAACTTGGGAAGCGGGTCCTGGTATGCGAGTCGGCATCATGGGTCTCGGCGGTTTAGGACACATGGGCCTTAAGTTTGCCCACGCAATGGGGGCTGAAACCACAGTCTTTTCCCACTCGCCCGAAAAGGAGACTGATGCGCGTGCGATGGGTGCAGATCATTTCATCGTCACTAAAGATCCACTCACCTTGAAGCCCTTGCGTAAAACCTTTGATTTAATACTCAATACCGTGAGCGCAGATCTTGATATAAATCTCTACCTTGAACTTTTGAAGTTAGACGGCACTTTAGTTGTGATTGGACTTCCTGGAAAACCATATGCTGTCAATGTTGGTTCATTGCTAGATGGAAGACGACGAATCGCCGGCTCAATGATTGGTGGAATTCCTGAGATACAGGAAATGCTCGACTTCTGTGGACGACATGCAATCCTTAGCGATGTTGAAGTTATCAATGCAGAGTACGTCAACACGGCGTACGAGCGAACTGTTGCGAGTGATGTTAAGTATCGATTTGTCATCGATGCAACTACTTTTTAGAGAAAAGAATGAACAAGCATTGCTACTAGCGGGGCCATTGCTAACGCCGGAAGAAGATTACCGACAGCAACATGTTTGATATTGAGTAAGCGCATTCCGATTCCAAGCAGGAGAACTCCACCGACGATTGTCATTGCATCGACTTGATATCCTTGTAAAATCTCCCCGAGGCCTAGACCAATAACCGTCCAGAAACCCTGATACACAGCTACAGGTATCGCTGCAACCGCCACTCCCCAACCAAGGGATGACGCGAAAGCCATTGCCGCGAAAAAATCTAATGTGCTCTTGAGCAAAAGTTGATCGATGCCATTAGACATTCCATCGCTAACGCTGCCTAAAATAGCAAGTGGCCCGATTGCAAAAAGCAACGACGCTGTAACAAATCCCTCCACGAAAGAACTCTCCGTAGATGCCTTGAATCGCCTACGTAGATTTTCACCAAGTTGATCTAAGCGATCTTCTAGTCCCAGTGCTGAACCAATCAGCCCGCCGAAAATTAGTGATCCAAGGACAACTAACAATGGCCAGCCCGATGGCAATGAATCAACATAACGGGAAGACCACATGGGTATCAACGCCGAAGCAGCGCCCAGAAGTGTGGCTAGACCCAAAACATCAGTTAGCAGCGTTCTGGTCTTTGAACTTAATCTATGTCCGACAAAGATTCCTAGCCCTGCTCCCCCAATAATTGCAATGACATTGATGAGCGTGCCTATACCTGGAAACATTGTTTAAGAATAGCCTGACAGCATCTACCGCGCTGCATTAGGCTTCTATAATGTCATCAAATGCATTTATGGAGTTTCTTCGTCCTCACCGTACAGTTCCAGTTACTCCATGGACTGCCACATCAAAATGGGATTTAGGTTTCACGCGAGTATTGATTTTATGGGTAGGGCTTTTTATCTTCGGTCTCGGTGATGCTTTCGTGATTCAGAGCAATATTGGAAATGCCCCTTGGTCTGTCTTAGCTCAGGGAATTTCTAGAAATCTGGATATCACGATGGGCTGGTCTACTTTTGGTGTGAGCGCTTTGGTGCTTTTAGGATGGATCCCGCTTCGCGAAAAACCTGGATTTGGAACTATTTCCAACATTGTCATCATCGCTTTAGCTATTGAATTAGGCGTGACACATATTCCTATGCAGGACAACTATTTCATCGGAATTCTTTACGCTTTATTAGGAATTGCAATGGTCGGAGCCGCTTCAGCTCTCTACATCACCTGCGGTCTAGGACCTGGTCCACGTGATGGATTGATGACCGGGCTTCACTTCAAAACTGGAGTTCGAGTCGGAAGAGTCCGCTTGGCGATAGAGAGCACCGCATGCGGGCTTGGGTGGCTTTTGGGTGGAACCATTGGACTGGGGACCCTCCTTTTTGCGCTCCTCATTGGTCAATCGGTAGCTATTGCCTTAGGTGTCGTGTCCCGAGTTACGGGCAAGTAACTACTACGCTAAAAGCATTCCCTCGGTCTGCGTAGGCCGCTTACTTCGCACGGGGTCGCAAACACCCCCGTTAACAAAATCAGAAAGGCGTTACTCATGCTGGATTCGTATTTTAAAATCTCAGAACGTGGATCAACAATTGCCCAGGAGGTTCGAGGCGGACTCGTAACTTTCTTTACGATGGCCTATATCGTGGCTCTCAACCCAATCATCTTGGCGTACTCACCAGATGCTAACGGTCAGTTCCTCTTCGGAGGCGCCCAACCTGCACCTGCAATGGTTGCAGCAACTACGGCCCTTGTTGCTGGTGTGCTAACAATCCTTATGGGTTCCATCGCCAACTACCCATTAGCTCTTGCGACAGGTCTTGGTCTCAACACTTTTGTAGCAGTTGGTATCGCATCAAAGATGACGTGGGCTGCCGCTATGGGTCTTGTTGTTCTTGAAGGTTTAATAATCTTGATATTGGTTCTAACAGGTTTCCGCGTAGCGGTATTCAAGGCGGTTCCACCACAAATCAAGATTGCAATCTCAGTTGGTATCGGTCTTTTCATCGCGCTCATCGGTCTTGTCGATGCAGGCTTCGTGCGCCGTACCGCTAGCGGTCCAGTTCCAGTTGGTCTTGGTGTGAATGGCAACCTTGTCGGCTGGCCTACAGTTGTTTTTGTTTTCGGAACACTTTTAATAATCGGACTAATGGTTCGCAAGGTCAAAGGCGCAATATTGATTGGAATCTCTGCAGCTACCGTCTTGGCGATAATTCTCCAAAAGATGTACAACATCGCGCCAGGATTCACACCTGGAAATCCTCCTACAATCGTTGACGGCGGGTGGGGGTTAAATATTCCTTCAGTCCCTACTGAGATTGTTGCAGTTCCAGAGTTTGATTTCACTGGTCAATTTGATTTACTGGGTGCCTTCAGCGTCGACAATGTTTCACTGATCGCAGCAATCCTGCTTCTATTTACCCTATTGTTATCTGATTTCTTCGACACGGTTGGAACAGTTACAGCAATCGGTCATGAGTCAGGTCTTGCTGACAAAGATGGCAACGTAGACAACATCCAGAAGATTCTTTTGGTTGACTCCATAGCAGCTGCCGCAGGCGGCGCTGCAGGTATTTCATCAAATACTAGCTACATTGAATCAGCAGCTGGTGTTGGTGAAGGAGCTCGTACTGGTCTTGCCTCAGTTGTGACCGGAATTGCATTCCTACTCACAACGTTTTTGGCACCGCTTGTAGCAATAATTCCTTACGAAGCTGCAACTCCTGCCCTGATCATCGTTGGTTTCCTTATGATGTCTCAGATCAAAAAAATCGATTGGGATGATTTAGGTATAGGAATTCCAGCTTTCCTCACGATTATTTTGATGCCATTTACTTATAATATCTCTGTAGGTATCGGAGCTGGATTTGTAACTCACGTAGTAATACGCATAGTCCAGGGTCGAGGCAAGGAAGTACATCCTCTGCTTCTTCTCGTATCAGGGTTATTCATGGTTTATTTCTTGGCATCACCGATTAATGCTTGGATTGGCTAACTTCGCAGCAACAGAAGTAGGAACGGCCATACAGATATATCTGTATGGCCGTTCTTCCTTTACCAATTTATTGGGGTACGGCCTAATGATGCGAGTAGCTGATTTGTCTGCGTAAATGGTTTTGACCCAAAGAAGCCCCGATATGCAGATAATGGACTCGGGTGTGCAGATGCAATAATCAAATTACTCTGAAAATACTCTGCAAGTTCCTGAGCGTTTTTACCCCAGAGAATTGCAATCGTTTCGCGACTGCCAAGAATTTCAGCGACTGCGTCAGTTACCTCCCGCCATCCAAAATCTTCGTGCGCTAAGGATTCACCTTCTTTGGTTGTCAGTATCCGATTCAGTAAAAAAACTCCCTGATTGGCCCAGGCCGATAAATCTCCATTAACTGGAATATCTCCTCCGTAGTCGCTGCGAAGTTCGTGGAAAATATTTCGCAAGGTTACCGGAAGCGGCCGGATTGACGAATCTACGGAAAATGCAAGGCCATGGGCATGACCTTTTTTAGGGTATGGATCCTGACCGATAATGACAACCCTAGTATCTTCAAGTGGCGTAGAAAATGCTCGTAAAATTTTCGAATACTCTGGCGCGATACTTTCTCCCGTTAGTTTCGCATCAATATTCTTGAACTGTTCCTTAAGTCCTGAAAGCTCTGTGCGCCAACTTGGGTGTAATTGATCAAATAAAGACATGCTAGTTAATTGCACGGGCAAAAAATCTACCCGAGATTGCACTGACTTCTATGGATGTCTCAAACACCGCAGAAATATGTTCACTGGTAATAACCTGTTCGATTGGACCAGATACAGCAATAACTCCATTCTTTAAAAGTAAAGCATGAGTAGTACCTACCGGAATTTCCTCAATATGGTGTGTCACAAGAATTGTTGCCGGCGCACTTGAGTCTGATGAAAAATTAGCAAATCTACGGAGTAAGTCCTCACGGCCCCCAACATCTAAGCCGGCTGCTGGCTCATCAAGCAATAAAAGCTCTGGATCAGTCATGAGAGCTCGCGCAATCTGGACCCGTTTTCTTTCACCCTCACTCAAAGATGCGTAAAACCGTTCACCGAGTTCTCGTACCCCAAAAGTGGTCAGGAGCGCTAAAGCCCGTGATTCATCCCAAAGATCATAATCTTCATTCCATCGTCCCAGAACCGCATACGCCGCAGTCAAAACTACATTTCTAACTATTTCTTCCCCAGGAATATTTTCCGAAGTTTTTGCGGAAGCGATTCCAATACGAGTTCGCAACTCAAAGAGATCAACTTTTCCCATAGTGCTATCCAAGATTGTTACTGTTCCCGTGGTTGGAAAAATTCTCGTTGAAAGGATTTCGAGCAGTGTTGATTTTCCAGCCCCATTGGGACCAAGAATTACCCAGCGCTCCCCCGCCCTAACTGCAAAATCTATTGGGCCAAGTATTGTTTCCTTACCTCGGCGGACAGAAACGCCACTGACTTCTAACACTGTATCGGTGGCCATAGAGCAAAAAGATACTGTGTAATTCGTCATTCCGCTTTGATTATGACCATTCTGGGCTAGTGATTCGCGATAACCTTGCGCTCTTATGGAAAGTGACGACGAGGAGTTTACCGGTCTTATCCTGCTGAGCGGGCTGGACAAACCCGGAATTACTCAGGAGCTATTTGCCGTACTCGCTCCATTTTCAATCACGATTCTAGACATTGAGCAGGTAATAATTAGTGGTCGACTAATTTTGACCATCTTGATTGGTCTCAATCCAAACCATGAGAAAGCAATCGAGGCCGATCTTATGGATTGCGCAGGACAGCTAGATGTTGATATAGCTACGCTATTTACTAGAACTGCTCACTCCAGCATCGCTATAAAACAAGGCTTACTTCACGTAGTTATTCTGAGCACCAAACTCAAACCGGCCGCAGTCGCTGATCTTGCGGGAGCTATTACGGCATGTGGTGCGAACATAGAGCGCGTATCAAGAACTGCATCGACGCCGGTAACTGCTATCGAATTCATCCTCTCTGGTTCGAGTCAAGACATAGTGAGTAGCGCACTTTCGCCGGTCGCAGCCACCCACGGAGTGGATATTTCCGTTTCCAAAGGAGGGCTTTTACGTTTTGCCAAGAAACTTGTTCAACTTGATGTAGATTCAACTTTAATCACCCAAGAGGTGATAGAACTGCTGGCAGAAAAAGCAGGTGTTGGTGAACAGGTAAAGACAATTACAGAGGCAGCAATGCGAGGGGAATTGGATTTTGAGCAGTCTCTGCGAGCACGTGTCCTACTTTTAAAAGGATTACCTGAATCGACATTAGCCGAAGTGGCTGATGAAATAGTTTTAACACCTGGTGCAAAGACTTTAATCAAAACGCTTCATAAATTAGGTCATACGGTTTCTATCGTATCGGGTGGTTTCAGCGATGTGATTGCTCCCATGATCACAACTTTGGGCATCACTCATTTTCGTGCTAATAAACTCTCGATTTCTCAGGGGTTTTTAACAGGCGAACTCGAAGGTCCCGTTATAGATCGTGCTGCTAAAGCTCAGGCGCTTCGTGATTTTGCAGAATTAGAGTCAGTAACAATGGAGCAGACGGTTGCTATTGGTGATGGAGCCAATGATCTGGACATGATTGCAGCAGCAGGATTGGGAATAGCCTTCAACGCCAAGCCTGCTGTGAGAGCAGCGGCAGATACCAGCCTTACTGCCCCTTACTTGGACTCCGTTTTATATCTCTTGGGAATTCCGCGCGAAGCCATTGAAGAGGGCTAAAACTAAACGCTATAACCGGCAAGCATGAATATCAGTCACTAAGATTCCACGTGCGCCGATAGTCCATAGTTCGTCCATCAAGCGATTAGTATCTTTGCGAAGCACCATGGCCCTGACCGCAACCCATCCGCTTTTCTGTAACGGTGAAATGGTTGGAGATTCTAGACCTGGGGTGATTTTACAGGCGGTATCAACGCTGTCCGTTGGAACATCGTAATCAAGAAGTACGTACCTACGCGCGGTCACTACACCCTGTAGCCGACGGATGAGAACATGTAAATCTGCAGGAATCTCAAAACCTTCACGAGCGATCAGTACTGCCTCGCTCATCAATATCGGATCACCAAAAATTTTCAAGCCAGCCTGTCGCAACGTATTACCCGTACTTACAACATCGGCAATAACATCGGCTACACCTAATCGCACACTGCTTTCGACTGCACCATCTAGGCGAACCACTTGTGCTGAAATATTGTGTTGTGCAAGGAAATTATTGACAAGCCCTGGATAAGCTGTTGCAACCCGTTTGCCGGATATCTGCTCAAGAGTCCACACGTGATCGATCGGAGCCGCAAAGCGAAACGTGGACGCACCAAAATCTAATGAGAGCAACTCCACAGCATGGGCTCCAGAGTCGATTAACAAATCGCGGCCAGTTATTCCTGATTCAAGTTCTCCGGATCCTACGTAAATTGCAATATCTCTGGGCCGTAAATAGTAGAATTCAACGTTATTTTCATTATCGATAAGTATTAAATCCCTGGAGTCACTTCGTTGCCTGTAGCCGGCTTCCTTAAGAATTTCAATAGAGGAATCAGCAAGTGAGCCCTTATTTGGAACAGCTATTCGCAACATTATGGCCAACTCTCTTAGAGGAATTTATAAATATCATCAGGGGTTAATCCGCGGGCTAACATCATCGTCTGAAGGTGATAAATCAACTGACTAATCTCTTCTGCCAGGGCGGCATCCGATTCATGTTCAGCCGCTAACCAAACTTCCCCTGCTTCTTCCAAAATCTTTTTACCGATTTCATGGACACCGGCTTCGACCGCAGAAACTGTTCCCGAACCTTGTGAACCGGCCAATACCTTGGCTGAGAGCTCCACCCACAAAGTGTCAAATGATTTCATGCCCTAAGTTTACTATGAAGCTTTGCTTGGCGTTCGCCTATTAGTTTGTAGATTTTGAGATGCGCAGCCATGAAATGAAGCCCCATACAACAAAAGGGCAATAAATCGCATACAACGTACCTGTTGGATAGTACCCATTGCTGAGCGCGAAAGGGACTCCCACTAAATCCACAGCAATCCAAACCAACCAAAACTCAACATAACCTCGACTCATTCCATAAGTAGCTAATGCAGTGCCGGTAAAAATCCACGTATCAACTAGCAACCAGGTGCCGCTCTCACCAAGTAATTTAAAAATCTGCATTGAGAGTACATAGAAAACTATTACCACTGGCAACAGAATCACTCTCTCGCTTTTTGTGGTCCAGCGAGGTGAGACCGGAGACATTGTTGTACCTGACTGTTTGCGATTCCGAGACCAACGTATCCAACCATAGACACTGACAATAATGAGTAACAGATTTCGACTTGCTTGCCCATAAAAATTTGCGGAGGGTTGGTCGGAGTAGACGAAGACAGCACCTAGAAATACTGTGAAGAGGAGACCATCACCCAAAATTCCGATCGGCCAGGCCGCAACTTTTCGTCGGGCCCCTAAAATCGCACTTGTTAATCCAAGTAATCCGCCAACTAGCTCCCGCACCGCAATGGATTTACTTCCGAAATGAATATTTGTTTCAAAAAGCCATTTGATTAACAGCATGATTGCTCTGTCTACTCTCTAATTTGCAGCCGAGTTAGCAAGAATACGTAATGAATTAACCATCTCAGCCGGATTATCCGATTTGAAGACGGCGCTTCCAGCAACGAACACATCTGCCCCTGCTTGTGCTGCTTCTGCAATAGTATCTATTGAAACACCCCCATCAACTTGCAACCAGATTGGGCGATCTCCAATAATCGAACGGGTTCGACGGACTTTATCCATCATCTCATGCATAAAACTCTGACCACCAAAACCGGGTTCAACCGTCATAATCAAAAACATATCTATATCATCAATAAATTCGGCGTAATCATCAATCTTTGTACCTGGCTTAATCCCTAGACCGGCTCGGGCGCCTGCATTTCGTATCGAACGAAGAGTGGATCCGACATTTTTCACGGCCTCTGCATGGATAGTCACACTTGCGCACCCTATTTCAGCATATGTGGCTGCTATTTCATCTACATCTGCGACCATTAAATGTGCATCGACAGGAATCGGACACGAATTAACAATTTGTGAGGCTTGCTCAAAGTCAAAAGTAAAATTGGGCACGAAGACATTATCCATAACATCTAAATGAATCAAATCGGATTGAGCCGCTATGCGACCAATCTCAAAACTTAAATTGCCCAGATCCGCATTGAGAATGCTCGGTGTTATTCGAATTTCACGAGACATGTCTGAACCCTAACTTCTCTTCTTCAGAAGTGCTAGATACATGGAATCAGTACCGTGTCGGTGCGTCCACAATGACAGAGCACCAGCGCGTATGCAGCCCTCAAGGGGAACTGGAATATATTGTTCGATGTTGACTAACTCCATGCCTGGGTAATTTTTGAGAATATCATTTACCTGCACTGTTGTTTCAGCAAAATGAGGAGAACACGTTGCGTATCCCAGAATTCCATCAGTGGCCAGAACTCCTATAGCAGCACTAATAAGTTCACGTTGCAGCTGCGTAAGAACGCGTAAATCCTGTAATGTCCTACGCCATCGCACTTCTGGCCGGCGTCGTAAAGCGCCAAGGCCAGTACACGGTGCATCAACTAAAATCGCATCAAAAGTTTCACCATGAGCATCAATATGCCTACCGTCTCCAGTCCAAACGCGAGCCCCGTGAACCACCCGTTTTACTAATTCTGAACGTGGAGTAGAGATTTCATTTGCGGTGAAATTGATACCCCGTGAAGTTGCTATTGAAGATAAGAGAGCCGCTTTCCCGCCTGGTCCAGCACATAGATCTAACCAAGATTGACCCTGGGCGGCAGCGGCAAAAATACTTGCAACCAATTGGGAGCCTTCATCTTGCACCCCGGCCAATCTATGTCGCACCAGTTCGAGTTCTCCCGGATTGCCTTTCCATTGTGCGCCGTAAGGGGAATAACGAGTAGCTTCTGCCCCGATTTCAATCAGTTGTTCTTGTGTAGAGAATCCAGGCCATGCAACCAATGTTGGGATAGCTGGAATGTTGTTAGACATTAATGTTGCTTCAACTTCCTTCCAATCCTTGAGTAAGTCAAAATAGGCCGACACAATCCACTCCGGATGCGAGTAATGAATAGAGAGACGCGTAACCGGGTCCTTAATATCTGCAAGAGGTGAAAACCACTCTTGAAAACTTTTGCGTGTAACACCGCGAAGAAGCGCATTTACAAAACTAGCTTTTGACTCCCCTAATCGTTTTCTTGCTACTTCAACCGTTGATGCTACTGCAGCGTGATCGGGAATTCGCATCTCATGAATTTGATGGACTCCTAACCGAGCTACGTCTACTATCCCCGCATCAACCTCCGACCAGGGGCGATCACTGATTTGAGCCAAGACCCAATCATGTTTTCCTTGCATTCGAAGTGTTCCATAAACAAGCTCAGTCACAAGATTACGATCACGCTCATCTAACTGGCTCGCAGAAAGGGATTGCGGCAGAAGCAAATTTGAGTAGCCCTCATTACGATTGACCTCTGAGATTAAGTCGAAAGCTAATAACCGCGATGCTTCAGGCTTTGGGGCTTTGAAGGTATTTCTTCGCGCCTCAACCAAAAGCTGCACCTATCGAAAGTTTTGCTCCTCTCGCCCACTCTTGTGCGCTCATTTCTCTTTTTCCAGAGGGCACAACAGATACTAAAGCGATTGATGTTGATTTGCCACATCCAACATAAACACCATCGTTAGTAGAAGTAATCTCACCTGGTAACAGTGGCACGTTAACAGCGTGTGCCTGATTAATCTTAAAACTTTCACCTCTCCACTTAGTCCATGCCCCTGGAGCAGGATGAAACGCCCTTACTTTTCGAACAATAATCTCTGCCTCTAATTGCCAATCTATCAATGCTTCCAACTTTGATATCTTTTTCGCAGTACTTGTTTGGCCAGACTGCGCAACTGGCTGTACATTCATCGAAATATCAGAAAGGGTTTCGTCTATCACTTGTGGGCCAAGATGTGACAACGCCTCAAGAACTTCCTCGGTTCTCCAATCTTCATGAATAGCAATTTTTCTACTCCTATACATCGGGCCGGTATCCATTCCTTCATCCAGTGCAAAAACACTCACACCGGTTTCATGTTCACCGTTTTCGATTGCACGTTGAACTGGCGCAGCCCCGCGGTAAGCCGGCAGAAGAGAGAAGTGAAGGTTGATAAAGCCGTACCGCGGGAGTATCAAAACCGCTTTCGGAAGAATCACCCCATATCCAATAGTTATGACCAGATCCAGGTCATCAATAGCTCCAATTAACTCTTCAGAGGACTCGGGTCGAAGTAATGTGATTTCATGAGCTAACGCCCATTTGCTGACTGGGGATGGTGATATATCTCGGCCCCGTCCGGCAGGTCTATCTGGTTGAGAAATAACGCAACAAACTTCATGTGACGAAGTAAGCAGCCATTCAAGAGTTGGAAGTGCAACATCTGGAGTAGCTGCTACTCCAATGCGCATTAGGAAATCCGTCCGAAAATACTATGTGGAGACTCTTTAATTTTAATTCTGGATTCTGAGGTATTGAACCACTCAGACTCTCTTATCTCTCTCATGGCCAACTTCCGGTCTTCAGGGGTTAACCGATCAATAAACAAAACTCCATCCAAGTGGTCTGTCTCATGCTGCAGAGCGCGAGCTAAAAGCTCAGTTCCTTCTATTTCAATCGGTTCTCCAAACATATTAAAACCCCTAGCCACTGCGCGAATAGAGCGTGGAGTTGGGTAAGACAGGTTTGGAAAAGATAAACAACCCTCATCATCAATTTCAATGTCTGATCCTAGATCTAAGCTGGGATTTACGAGATGGCCCAGAACATCATCTACATTCCATACGAATACTCGCAACGAAACTCCTATCTGCGGAGCTGCCAATCCAGCACCCGGCGCTTCGAGCATCGTCTGTGTCAAATCTGTCACTAATTTTCTCAACTCTTTATCAAAATCCACGACGAGAGAAGCTGGGGTGAACAAGACTGGATCCCCAAAGTGTCGTATCTCATGCAAGCTCATGGCTCAATACTACCAAAACTTCACAATGAATAAGGGTCCACCCTGATAACGAGATGCTCTTTCTTTGCAATGCTCCGTCTACGTTGTAATTCATGTAAAAATGCAGTCAAGTTCTGGGAGTCTTGCGTTGCACAATAGAGAACTATTTTGGATTTTAACTTTCCTACAGGTATCGGACCAAATATCTTTGTGGAAGCGGGAATTCGTTCATCTGTCATCGCTTTCTGCAAACCATTTACTAGCCCTGTGAATTCATCTAAGGGACCGGTTATCACGAAGCTAGAAACAAAGGGTGGCAGTGGAATCTCTTGATGCTCTGCAAGCTCAGTTTGAATCATTAAACCTGGATTCCAACGCATGAGGGCCGAATTTATTGGATGTCCTGAATCGATGCACAAGAGAACCGCCCCATCTGGACTTACCATCGCTGCCGTTTCAAAAAAAAGTTCTCTAGCACGCTCTTGCGCACGCAAATCAGGATGAGAGAAGAACTTTAACCCCTCTAAAATCACTACTGCCCCATAACCGCCAGAGACTTTTGGTGCTGCTCCGGGAGTAGCGATAACAATTGCGGTTTTGTGAGCAATCTCCTTTTTTATGACATCACCATATGAGAGGAAAATTGGAAACCCCATAAAAGCCCGAGAAATTTCCTCTGCTGCACGTTCAATTCCTCGTCCAGCTATGTACTGTTTATTTCGCTGACAAAATTTGCATGACCATTCCGGGAAAGTTTTCAAACAAATCGTGCAACTTGGTGATGCTGTTTTAGAGTTTACGACTAACCGTGCACCGCAACTGCACATCGCCATATTTCTACAGTGCGCACAAACAACTGCGTTTCCATATCCTTTTCGGGTAATGAGAAAAAGCACGGGCCCAATGCTAAGAGCCTTCCTAATATCGGTGAAGATTCCTCCTGGTAAGAGTGCTCCATCATTCGAGGAATAGTTTTTGACTCTTAAGCGACATGAATCACTAATATAATTCAACGCTTTATCTTCAATGAGCTTTGAGATTTCCAAAGATGGAACATAGCCAGTGAATACAAGATTCAAATGCTCTAATCCATGGCGCAGGAATGCTACGTCGCGTACATTCCAACCGGGACTACGAATCTCATAGTGCTCATGCGAAGACTCTTTATAGATGAAAATCGTAGCCAAATTATTTACGGGGGTGAATATCGCAGATCGTGCCCCAATGACGATAATGTTGTCCGTCGTCATGGACTTTAGATAGTTTTCATATCTAACATCGCGAGACTGTGCACTATCAAGACGAAGGTATGCAAAACCTAAAGAATCGATTGCCGAACAAATTGCGACAACATCAGCCTCATCTGGAGCAATAACAAGAACTGAGCCTGCCGCCAGCGCCGATACAGCAAGGGAGGCAAGGGAGATATCCGGCGGAGTTTGTGGAGTAAATGCGATGAAAGAGAGCAACCCAGCCCCCGAATTAACTCTCTCTATCTCGCCATTTCTAGGCAGTTCAATTTTATCGACACGTGCTACGCGTGGGGGTATTGCGCTACGTAAAATGTCAAAAGGATTAGTGCACCAATGCGTTGCTACTTGAGCGATCAGCTTAAGAGAGTTTTTTGTTGCAACCGGATGTCTTGAGAGAACTTTAGTTATGGGTCTGATAGTGCCAGTTATATGCGATTCGCTCGATCGCTCTACAACGATCGCCTCGACCTCCCTCCCATTGAAAGGCACTTGTACCCGCACACCGACATTGACAAATATTGATAAGAATTCCGGAACCGAATAGTCAAAGACTTCATCGAGATGGTAAACCCCAGTATCCACCCAGAGACGAGCAAATGGTTTATCACTTGCAGGAATATGATCACGAGCAATTACCTGCGCCTTCAAGCGCAAGCGGCCCGACGTACTCATTGGCTATTTGATAGCGCTCTGAAGAGCACTCACACGATCGGTGCGTTCCCAAGCAAACTCAGGTAATTCTCTTCCAAAATGACCGTATGAACTGGTGAGCTTATAAATTGGGCGCAGTAAATCGAGATCACGAATAATAGCCGCGGGACGCAAATCGAAAGTTGCAAGTACTGCATCTTGAATTTTGGAAACTGGAACAGTTTCCGTGCCAAAAGTTTCAACAAAAAGCCCTACTGGTTGCGCTTTACCAATTGCATAAGCAACTTGTACTTCGCAGCGACGGGCTAAACCCGCAGCAACTACGTTTTTGGCAACCCAACGCATTGCATAAGCAGCAGAGCGATCCACTTTAGAAGGATCCTTTCCGCTAAAAGCACCGCCACCATGCCGTGCCATGCCGCCATAGGTGTCAACAATGATCTTTCGACCAGTTAATCCCGCATCTCCCATGGGTCCACCAATGACAAAGCGCCCCGTTGGGTTTATGAGGACCTTAAGGTCCTTGCGAGGTAAATCGATTGTTGCCAATATTGGTTCAATAACGAACTCCGTAATTTCAGGTGTTAACTTGGCCACAACGTCAACATCTTCTGAATGCTGGCTGGAAATGACAACAGTGTTCAGTGCTACCGCGCGATCACCATCGTATTCAATAGTTACTTGAGTTTTTCCATCCGGGCGTAAATAAGGCAGTTCACCTGACTTGCGCACCCGAGATAATTGCTGAGCTAGAGCGTGTGCAAGCCAAATCGGTAAAGGCATAAGCTCCTTGGTGTCATCACAGGCATAACCGAACATTAAACCTTGGTCGCCGGCACCCTGTAAATCCAATGGATCCGCACCGGCAGCTACTCGGTGTTCATACGAGTCATTAACACCTTGGGCAATATCTTGAGATTGCTGACCGATAGAAATTGAGACTCCGCAACTATTGCCATCAAAGCCTTTAGCCGATGAGTCATAACCGATGTTCAAAACAGTATCTCGAACAATGGTATTCACATCTGCATATCCGTTAGTTGTTACTTCGCCTGCAACATGCACTTGACCGGTAGTAATTAACGTCTCTACCGCTACGCGACTCTTTACATCTTGTGATAGCAAAGAATCGAGAACTGCATCAGAAATCGCATCTGCAATCTTGTCCGGATGTCCTTCAGTAACAGACTCAGAAGTAAATAAACGTTTTGACATGTATTTAACCTAACTGCCGTGCGGCATAATCAAGGAGTAAATGTGCAAGAGCGTCTTTGGAGACTTCCTTGAGCGCTATGTCCGCACCAGTGCGTGAGAGAATCATACCCTGCGTTGTATCTTTCCCAAAGATAGCACCATCACTGACGTCATTTACGTAAATTGCATCTAATCCTTTAGCCACTAACTTGGAACGGGCAGCCTCTGTGTGATGACTAGTTTCAGCCGCAAAGCCGATCATTATCTGACCCTGCTTGGTCTTTGAAAGTTCCGCCACTATGTCGGGATTTGGCTCAAGGTTAATCGAGGTTAAAAAAGTTTTCTTGATCTTCTCAGTAAATCGTTGAGTCGGCTTTGCATCCGCTACAGCCGCACACATAACAAGCACATCGCAGAGCGGGAACTCATGTAGCAAGGCTTGATGCATCTCTTGGGCGCTTTCTACTTCAGTAACTGTGACTCCTCCAAGTTCTTCAGTCGACATATTTGCTGCAACTAAATGGACATCAGCTCCCCGTAATAAAGCCGCCGACGCAAGTGCTACCGCCTGTTTCCCACTTGAACGATTACCAATAAAGCGAACAGGGTCAATTGCCTCACGAGTTCCTCCGCCACTAATTAAAACTCGCTTACCTACAAGGTCACGAACATTTCCAGTTATTACGTCAAACTTTTCAATAATTGAAGAAGTCTCTGGAAATCTCCCCTGACCTGAGTCACGACCAGTCAACCGACCAGTCTCCGGCTCCATCACAACATAACCACGTGACCGAAGAGTTTGTACATTTGCAATAGTTGCAGGGTCCAGCCACATCGCAGGATGCATTGCAGGAACAATCAATAAAGGTGCTTCAGACGCCAGAACTAAATTAGTAAGTAAATCATCGGCGCGCCCCATGGCTATACGTGCAATCAAATCTGCAGTAGCTGGCGCGATAACAAAAAAATCTGCTTTTTGAGCCAGGGAGATATGTGAAACCTCATGGACGTTGTCCCAAACCTCGGTACTGACCGGTCGACCGGAAAGTGCTTCCCACGTTGCCGAGCCAACAAAGTTCAAGGAGGACGGTGTCGGAACTACCGTGACGGTATATCCTCGATCTTGGAGTCTGCGCAACAATTCGCAGGACTTATATGCAGCAATACCTGCACCAACTCCAAGTACTACCTCACGATTACTGGCAGACATGGGAGTGGAAAAGTTCAGTTAAGCCGTTGGTTCGAGATTTTCAATCGTGAGTAGGCCTTCATTAATTTCACGTAAGGCAATAGATAGCGGCTTCTCATGAACATGTGTCTCAACCAATGGGCCTACGTATTCGAGTAATCCTTCACCCAGTTGGGAGTAATAAGCATTAATTTGGCGGGCACGTTTTGCCGCGTAAAGAACCAAGCTGTACTTGGATCCACTTTTATCTAGAAGCTCATCTATTGGTGGATTTGTTATGCCATCCATAGTTATTCCCCGCTCATTTGCTATGTAATCCTCTGGTCAAGAGGTTAATGCTATCAGTTGTTCAACTACCCGTTCGACCTGATCATTGACTACAACAACGTCAAAATTTGGCGCTGAAGCAAGCTCGTCCTGCGCCAGTTGCAACCGCTCTGCTCTCCTTTCAGGGCTATCCGTGCCTCGGCCGACAAGCCTTGCTACTAACTCTTCCCACGTTGGTGGTTCCAGAAATACCGTAATCGCGTTCGACATGTGGGCTTTGACTTGTCGAGCTCCATCGATTTCAATCTCAAGCAACACGTTGCGACCTGCCAGTAATGCCTCTTCCACCGGAACGCTAGGAGTGCCATAGCGATTTCCAGCAAACTCAGCCCACTCCAAAAATTCATCATCTCGAATACGACGTGAGAACTCATCCTCAGTAATGAAGAAATAATCTACGGCATCGATTTCATTGGAGCGCGGCGCTCTTGTCGTCGCTGAAATACTAACCCAAAAATCGCCCGTAGCTCTCAAGCGAGAAGCGACTGTACTTTTACCAACACCACCTGGACCCGAAAGAACCAATAATTTTCCAGGTGTAATATCTCGTGCAGTTTTCATAAACTCTCTTCGTAGATCTCTCATCTGATGTCGGCCAAGTCCGGCAATTCTACGCGTTGGTGAAATATTTAACCGCTCCATCAAGGCCAATGCGCGAACATTTCCAACTCCACTGACAGCTTCCAATAGTTCACGAACCCTCATTTTTGCAATTGACTCTTCGTTGCTTGCTATTTCTAACACCGTATCAATGGAAAATTCGCCACTTCTCACTTTGGCCTTAACGTCAGCTCGACGCTTTCTTGCTTCCAAAGCTTTTACAAGTGCTGTAGCACGTTGTTCTGCTGAGAGAATAGGAGGGTTTACCATGAAAATAACCTAGTCTAAAGAGATTGAATTAGAGAATTTCTGAAGTGATTTGCTCAGCTCGTTCACGCATGGCCTGAGCGCCATTCATCCAAGCAGACGTGATTGGTCGTCCAATCACTACCAGATCCGCACCTCTGTCTATCGCCTGTCGCGGTGTCATGGTTCGCATTTGATCATCAGAAGATTGAATATCGGCTGGCCTAACACCAGGCGTGATTATCTCGACTTGCGTTCCAATAGCTTTACGAATTTCCACTATTTCGAGCGGCGAACACACAATTGCTCTAGCTCCACCAGAGACTGCAATTTTAGCTAATCCCACTGCGCTCTCGAGAGCGCTTTGGCGGTAACCAATAGCACTCACATCGGCCTCTGATAAAGAAGTCAGAATAGTTACTCCTGTGACGCTCGTGAATTTAAGTGCCTCAGCGGCCGCCCGCACCATGGCTTCGCCACCGGAGGCGTGCACCGTGAGATAGCGTGGTTTGAGCTCAGAAATCGCAAGCGCTGCCCCCTTTACCGTGTGGGGAATGTCATGCAGCTTAAGATCTAAAAAAATCTCTGCATCAGTTGAACTTGAGATTGCGCGAACCCCATCATGACCAAAATTTAGAAAAAACTCTAGACCTAATTTGTAAACTCGAATAAGGCCGTTAGTTGCCTCAATCCAATCCAATGCTGTTGCTAAATCAGATGTATCTAACGCTAAGACAATTGGCGCACTCTTACTCAAATCAATCACCTTCTTCATCCCGGTGTGCAAAACCTACGGCATCTCTAAACGACGTAAATCCTTTAACCTGCAATAACTCTTTCAACTCATTTTGGATAGTTATCAAAGCGGTTGGATTTCCAAAACTTGCGGTACCAATTGACACTCCACTTGCTCCAGCTGCGATCATCTCTAGGGCATCACGACCGCTAGAGATACCGCCCATCCCGAGAATTGGGGTTTTTGGTAGAGCTGCGTGTACCTGATAGACAGCGCGAACAGCGATTGGTTTTATAGCTGGCCCAGATAATCCACCAGTTTTCCCACCTAAATGCGGGCGCATAGTGTCAAGATTTATAACCATCCCCAATACAGTGTTTATCAATGCGAGAGCATCAGCGCCAGCATCAACAACTCCCGTGGCAATCGAGACTAAATCTGTAACATCAGGTGATAGTTTTGCGATGATGGGCAGCTCTCCACCGAGAGTGCGTCGAACACCATCAATAACACGTCGAGAGGCTTCGGGGTCACAAGCAAAAACAAGACCTCTATTTTCAACGTTTGGGCATGAAATATTGACTTCAACTGCACTAATCCCTGCAACAGATCGTAACTTGCGCGCAAGCGTTGAATACTCTTCAACGGTTTCTCCTGCAATAGAGACCACAATGCGTGCTTTCTGAGATATTAAGTATGGAATATCTTTTTCAATAAAAGCATCAATCCCAGGGCCTTGCAATCCAATTGAGTTAAGCATGCCACTAGGTGTTTCAGCCATCCGTGGAGTTGGTCGCCCGCTGCGAGCCTTGGACATCACTGATTTTGTTACTACTCCCCCAATATCACTGAGAGGAAAAAATTGTGCCAACTCCCGTCCGGAACTAGCACAACCACTTGCAGTGAAAATAGGAGACGGAAACCATGCGTTCCCCAACGTAGTAGAAAAATCTAATTCACTCATAACACGTGACCTACTTTATCCCACTGAACTAAAGCTCCATCCATTACTGGACCATCAATGCATGATCGCAGCATAGAAATCTCACCCTGACTATTAGCCACTGGTAAAACGCAGGTCATGCAGATACCAATGCCACAAGCCATAGACTCTTCAACCGCACACTGATGGATTACTTCTGACTGCATTGTTATCTCGTTTATTGCAGCAAGCATCGCCATAGGACCGCATGAATAAACAACAGCTATATCCAAATCATTGAGAAGCGCTGGAATTGGGTCGGTAACGCGGCCCTTTTGACCCATCGAACCATCCTCTGTGTAGATGCGCAAAGAGTTTACGGAGCGTTTACCCTCCATTGGCGCATAGATCTTGTTCGCAGTACTTGCTCCGAGAAGCATGTCCACTCGGCAACCTCGAGCGTTGAGAACTTCTGCCAGACCAAACAATGGTGCAGAGCCATATCCTCCGCCAACAAGTAAAACTTGAACTGGTTCAGTGGGAATTCCGAAAGCCGTTCCTAACGGAGTAACAACATCGATTATCGCTCCTTCTTCCTGCGCACAAAGCCATTTACTTCCCTGTCCGTGTGGTGCGACGATTAATTCAATCGTACCTCCAAAAGATTGACTCTTCGTTACCCGAGATATGGCAAAGGCTCTGCGCAATACCATCCGCGAGGTATCACCACCTACATTAATTGCGACAAAATTACCTGGCTTGCACTTATCTGCGTTGTCACCCACGTTGAAAATAATCTGATGATACTGGCCAACACGTTTATTGCTAACAATCATTGCATTCAACTGTGCTGCACTTTTATTGATTTGGGTCATAATTTTCCTAACCACTGCTGCAAAGATTTAATTGAAAGTTCATTTGATTGAATGAAGCGAATGCCTTCAACTGCCGCGTGGAAACCCGCAGTTGTCGTAATAATTGGTATTGAGCGTTGAACAGATGCGGTACGAATAAGCCATCCATCAGCACGCGTACCTCTTCCAACGGGTGTATTGATTACCAAGTCAATTTCTCCAGAATTTATTATGTCTACAATAGTAGGCTCACCCAACGGACCAGTTCCATCTGAGTTTTTGCGAACAGGAAAAGCAGTTACGCCGTGCTCTGCCAGATACTTGCATGTTCCTGATGTTGCCAAAATAGAAAAACCCAAGTTTACTAAGCCCGCAGCGGCGAGAGTACCTGAAGCTTTATCTTTATCCGCTAGGGATATAAAAACAACGCCTTTCTTCGGTAGCGGACCAAATGCGGCTATTTGGGACTTCGCATAACTTTCTCCAAAGCTGGGGGAAATTCCCATCACTTCTCCGGTAGAGCGCATCTCTGGTCCAAGAATTGAATCTACCCCGCGGCCATCACTCCGTCGAAACCTATTCCATGGCAATACAGCCTCTTTCACCGAAATTCCTCTCGCTATCGCATCGCCCGACTCGGGTAATAAACCCTCTTGTCGAAGTGAATTAATCGAAGCGCCTAGAGATATTCTTGCCGCCGCCTTGGCTAAAGGTACTCCGGTGGCCTTACTAACAAAAGGAACCGTGCGCGAGGCGCGTGGATTTGCCTCAAGAACATAAAGGATATCGGACTCAATTGCGAATTGAATATTGATTAATCCAAGTACTCCAACAGAATCTGCAATTTTTTGTGTCGCCTCTTTTATTAGCACAAGTTGATTATCTGAGACTGTCATTGATGGCAGTACACATGCACTATCACCACTATGAATTCCCGCTTCCTCGATGTGTTCCATAACGCCACCCAGAAAGAGTTCAGTACCGTCATAAAGGGCATCAACATCTATCTCTATCGCGCTATCTAAAAATCTATCAACGAGAACGGGACGATCAGGTGTTATATCTGTCGCTCGCGAAATAAAACCAGCTAAAGCTTTGTCATCGTAGACAATCTCCATACCCCTTCCGCCCAAAACGAAAGAAGGTCTAACAAGGACTGGATATCCAATTCGTGAGGCAATAGAAATTGCTTCGAGCTCTGATGCAGCCATACCGAATTCGGGAGCATTCAAACCTTCCTTTGCCAATATTTCACCGAATGCACCACGTTCTTCGGCCAAATGAATAGCTTGAGGACTAGTTCCCAGAATGACAACACCATTTGCTTCCAATCCAGCTGCTAGCCCAAGAGGCGTTTGTCCTCCCAGCTGTGTAACTACACCTAGAACTGGACCTACCAGACTTTCCGCATGAATAACTTCTAAAACATCTTCTAGAGTGAGTGGTTCAAAATATAAACGATCACTTGTGTCATAATCGGTTGAAACCGTTTCAGGATTACAATTTATCATGACAGTTTCAAATCCAGCTGCGCGCAGTGCAAATGATGCATGCACACAGGAATAATCGAATTCAATCCCCTGCCCAATTCTGTTTGGTCCACTACCAAGAATAATTACTGCAGGAGTTGTGCGAGGTCGAACTTCTGTCTCCTCTTCATAACTTGAATAATGATAAGGAGTAAAAGCCTCAAACTCAGCGGCACACGTGTCTACAGTTTTATAAACAGGACGTATTCCTAGATGGTGTCGTACTCGTCTCACCTCATCTTCAGGTATCCCCCGAATCGCGCCAATTTGTGCATCAGAAAAGCCAACGTTTTTCGCTCGCTTCAAGACTTCAAGACTTAGTTCACCGAGTTCGCCAATCAGGGACACCTCATCATTTATGATTTCTATCTGTCTTAAATACCATGGGTCAATTGCGCACGCTCTGTTTACTTCGTCAATAGAGGCGCCAGCCCACATAGCTCGTTGAACTTGTTGAAGTCGGTACTCAGTCGGCACCTGCATGGAAAGTAGGAGATTTTCTTTCTCATTCTCGTCAACTTTGGACCAAGTGAAAATTGCCTCCTTGCGCTCGAGAGAGCGCAAGGCTTTCATTAGAGCTTCTGAGAATGAACGGCCGATAGCCATTGCCTCTCCAACACTTTTCATGGTCGTGGTCAATCGTGGATCCGCATCAGCAAATTTTTCGAAGGCAAAGCGTGGAACCTTTACCACAACGTAATCCAAGGTTGGTTCAAAAGAAGCCGGTGTGACTTTCGTGATGTCATTTGTGATTTCATCTAGCGTGTAACCAATAGCTAGTTTTGTTGCAATTTTAGCAATCGGAAAACCTGTTGCTTTCGATGCCAAAGCGCTGGATCGAGATACTCGTGGATTCATCTCAATAACGATAATTCGCCCATTTGCTGGGTTAACAGCGAACTGGATGTTGCAACCCCCAGTATCAACACCAACTTCTCTGATGATGTCTAGCGATAGGTCTCTTAACTGTTGATATTCAACATCGGTAAGCGTCATTGCAGGTGCAACTGTTATTGAATCACCCGTATGAACACCCATCGGATCAATATTTTCAATACTACATACAATAACTACGTTATCTTTTCTATCTCTCATTACCTCTAGTTCGTACTCTTTCCAACCAATAATTGATTCTTCCAGCAGAACTTCCGACGTTGGACTATGGCGAAGTCCTGCACCTGCGATCTGGGTAAGCTCATCTTTATTAAAAGCAATTCCTGAACCGAGTCCTCCCATAGTGAAAGAGGGACGTACAACAACCGGAAAACCCAGAGACTCGACACCAGAATAGATTTCGTTCATCGTGTGACAAATGATTGAACGAGCGGACTCCCCTCCGACTTTAGCCACTATCTCTCTAAATAGTTCGCGGTTCTCACCTCTATTGATTGCATCCACATCAGCCCCTATTAAACGCACTCCATATCGTTCCAGGATTCCAAGATCGTGCATTTGAATTGCGGCATTCAGAGCGGTTTGACCTCCAAGAGTCGCCAAGACAGCATCTGGCTTCTCTTTTGCAATAATTTTTTCAATAACATCAGGGGTGATTGGTTCAATATATGTGGCATCTGCAAACTCAGGATCAGTCATAATAGTTGCAGGATTTGAATTAACAAGGATCACGCGAATTCCCTCTTCACGCAAAACTCGGCAGGCTTGCGTGCCAGAGTAATCAAATTCGCATGCCTGACCAATAACAATAGGTCCGCTCCCAATTACAAGTACGGATTTAATGGCGGGATCTAATGGCATTATCCGTGGACCTTCTTGCTCATTAACTCTAAAAAACTATCGAATAGATAGGCTGCATCATGTGGACCGGATGCAGCTTCTGGATGATATTGGACTGAGAAAGCGGGACGATCCAATAATCGAATTCCCTCTATTACGCCATCGTTGAGGCTAATGTGGGTGACTTCTCCCCGTCCATACACAGTTGAAAATTCTCGATCAGCAGGTGCTTTCAACGCAAACCCATGATTATGTGAAGTTATTTCTACTTTACCGGTACTTCTATCAATCACCGGCTGATTAATACCTCGGTGGCCAAAAGCAAGTTTGTAAGTTTCGAATCCAAGAGCTCGTCCAAATATTTGGTGGCCGAAACATATTCCAAAGATCGGAACTTCCTGGAGCAATAACTCTCTAACTAGATCAATGATGACGTTCATTGTTGCCGGATCGCCAGGACCATTTGAAAGGAATACGCCGTCTGGATTTAGTTCGTTTATCTCTTCAATGGTTGCGTTAAAGGGAAGAACGTGAACTTCTACGCCTCGCGCCGCTAGTGCACGAGGTGTTGCAGACTTAATACCTAAGTCCAATGCCGCCACTACAAATTTCTTCACTCCTACAGCAGGTACGACATATGCATGTGGGGTTGAAACATCGGCGACTAAAAATGCTCCTGACATGGATTCTACTTTGCGAACCTCTATCACCATCTCTTCACGCGAAAGTTCTAGTCCTGAGAAAATTCCAACACGCATGGAGCCACGATCGCGTAAGTGACGCGTAATGGCCCGAGTATCAATTCCTTGAATTCCGACCACTGATTGATCAATTAAAGCTTGCTCTAAATCCTTCTCACTTCGCCAATTCGATGTCAGCGTTGATGGTGTTCGCACAGCAAAACCAGTAACCCAGATCCTCGATGACTCGTTATCTTGATGATTAAAACCAGTGTTACCAATGTGTGGGGCGGTCATTACAACAACCTGTTTATGGTAGGACGGGTCGGTTAGAACTTCTTGATATCCGGTCATGCCAGTTTGAAACACAGCCTCTCCAAAGACTTTCCCAACAGCGCCCCAGGACCTTCCCTCAAAAATTCGTCCGTCGTCTAAAACAAAATATGCAACACTCATTTTTTGCCATTTGCTTGATTAATTACACCATTGAGTAAAGTTGGAACTCCATTGAAGAATGTATGCGTGATAACTCCAGGTAACTCATAGCCGTGAAACGGAGTATTGCGACTTTTAGATGTAACAAGATCTCTATCGACAATCCAAGTTTTTTTAGGATTAATTACAGTCAAGTTTGCACGTGAGCCAACGGCTAAATTTTTACCTTGATACTCATAGCCGGCAATTCTTGCGGGCGCAGTAGATAAGCGATCCGCAACTTGCTCCCAACTCATTATTCCAGTGTCAATCATTGCCTTCTGAACAACTGAAAGCGCAGTCTCTAACCCAATCATTCCGAAACTCGCCTCAGACCATTCGCACTCTTTTGATTCCATCGTGTGTGGCGCGTGGTCTGTTGCAACAATATCAATGGTTCCGTCGGCTAACGCCTCACGCAAGGCCATAACATCTTTCTCGGAACGTAATGGTGGATTAACTTTGAAAACTGGGTCATACGAGCGCGCCAATTCATCAGTCAATAACAAATGATGAGGAGTTACCTCGGCAGTGACATTAATCCCACGTGCCTTGGCCCAGCGAATGATTTCCACTCCCCCAGCTGTTGTTACGTGAGCAATATGTAAGCGTGATTGCACATGATCTACAAGTAAGACGTCTCTGGCAATAATCGCTTCTTCGGCAATTGCTGGCCAACCTTTCAACCCGAGAATTGACGAGACGTTGCCTTCATTCATCTGCGATCCGATGGTTAGACGTGGCTCTTGCGCATGTTGAGAGATGACACCATCAAATTTCTTGACGTACTCGAGGGCCCGGCGCATGACGAGTGGATCAAAAACACAATTTCCATCATCACTAAATACGCGCACGCGAGCAATGGAATCCGCCATAGCCCCAATTTCAGAGAGTTCTTGACCTGCGAGACCACGTGTAACAGCCCCAATAGGAAAGACGTCGAGCAAGCCCGCCTCTTGCCCTAATCGAAATACTTGTTCGACAACACCTGCATTGTCAGCTACTGGTGAAGTGTTTGCCATTGCAGAGAGGGCGGTAAAGCCGCCCTTAGCGCCAGCTCTTGAACCAGAATCAACTGTCTCGGCGTCTTCACGTCCAGGTTGGCGAAGATGCGTATGTAAATCTACTAATCCGGGAAGAACTACCGAATCAGTCACGTCAAAAACTTCAGCGTCATTCGTGGCAATATTAACCGCAACTGAATCTATTACACCGTCCACGATAAGGACATCAGTCAGAGCACCGTTTGGTAATTGTGCATTCTTTAGTAGGTAGCGCTGAGACAAATTATTTACCGCCCACTTCTAGAGGTTGACCCGCCAGTAAAACATACAGAATAGCCATCCTTACACTTACCCCATTGGCAACTTGTTCAACTATAACCGAGCGAGCACTATCAGCCACGTCGGCTGAAATCTCAAGCCCTCGATTCATTGGTCCCGGGTGCATAACTATGGATGTTGGAGACATGGTTGAGAGACGATCAGCGTTGAGGCCAAAATATCTTGAATACTCACGTGCGTTGGGGAAAAAAAGATCCGTCATCCGCTCTTGCTGCACTCGCAACATCATCACTACATCAACGGAAGCTACTACTTCATCAAAGTTATATGAGATATTAACTGGCCAACTATCTACGCCGACCGGAAGCAATGTCGGAGGTGCCACTAGAGTAACTTTTGCGCCCAAAAGGTTGAGAAGTAAAACATTAGAACGTGCAACTCTTGAATGTAATACATCCCCAACTATGGCTACTTTAATTCCATGTAAATCTGGTGCACCCTTTCCTAAATGTTTACGAATTGTGAACGCATCCAGCAGCGCCTGACTTGGGTGCTCGTGTGTTCCATCACCAGCATTGATGACACTTCCTTGCATCCATTCCGAATCTGCAAGACGTTGCGGTGCACCCGAAGCGCCATGACGTATCACGACTGCGTCAGCACCCATCGCCTGAAGTGTCAACGCGGTATCTTTGAGGGATTCGCCTTTACTTAAACTAGATCCTTTAGCAGAGAAATTAATCACATCTGCTGACAAGCGTTTGGCTGCAGCTTCGAACGAAATGCGTGTTCGTGTCGAATCCTCTGCAAACAAATTGACAATTGTGCGACCACGAAGAGTGGGAAGTTTTTTAACAGTGCCATCACTTATTCGAGCCAATTCCACCGCAGTGTCTAGAATTGAGATAGCTTCAGTTTTTGAGAGATCTGCGATTGAGAGTAAATGTCTCATCTTTGATCCTCCAGCATTACTTCATCGACTGAATCAATCTCAGTCAGATGCAGCTTTACAGACTGTGTAATTGAAGTGGGAATATTTTTTCCCACGAAATCAGCTCTAATAGGAAGTTCTCGGTGACCTCGATCTACTAAAACCGCCAACTGCACTCTGCGGGGACGTCCGATTTCTCCTAAAGCATCTAATGCCGAGCGAATAGTTCTACCAGAAAAAAGAACGTCATCAATTAAAATCACTTCCCGCCCTTCAACTCCTTGATGAGGAATTGACGTCGGCATGATAGGTCTCGGTGGGCGCATTCTTAAATCGTCGCGGTGCATAGTTATGTCGAGTGTGCCTACCGCGATTTCATGGCCTGCGAACTCACGCATGTGTACACCTATTCGATGAGCAAGATGTGCCCCTCGAGTGGGGATTCCAAGAAGTGTTATTTTCGACGAATCAGGATTAGCTTCAAGAATTTCATGGGAAATACGAATCAATGCACGCGCAATTTCTGGTGCAGACAGGGCAGAACTCATTTAAATCTCCTTCCCCATCTCTCTGGATGGGTCGTTAAAGGATGCTGGGGTGACTATATCATCACGCCAATGTCGCTGTGGATAAGCCATTACTGATGAGCCACGACCGGATTAGTCTGTCGGTCATGACTACGAACCAGAGTATCTGCGATCGCCTAAGAGCCATCAGAACCTCGAGGGGTTATTCACTGGGGGACGTTGAGAGGGCGAGTAACCGGGCAATTCGAGCTGTAGTTCTAGGTTCATATGAGCGCGGCGATCGCTCACTGAGCATTAAAAAAGCATTATCAATCGCCCAATTCTATGGCGTGCCGCTCTCGTATCTTTTAGAAGAGCCCAAAAATTGTGCATTCTCTACCTTCGCCGCGGTAATCGACTTACGGGAAATAAAGAAACTAGTAAAGAATCTAGATCAAAAAGGACTTCTTTCCTTTGAAATTCGGGCTATCACTACATTCATCAGTGGTGTGGTCAAACAACGAAATGACTACAACGGAGAAGTTTTATCAATTCGGGCAATCGACATCTCAACTTTAGCGATGACATTAGGTAAAAATCCTCAAGCATTACTTCAACTTCTGGGCGAGCTTGATTTAGTCCTTAATAATCGATAGCCAGACTATCTTTGATTGAGGATATGCGTCCAAGCACTCCATGAATAAATGCTGCGGAGCCATCTGTTGAGAGTTCTTTGGCTAGAGTAAGAGATTCGTCAATAGCTACACCATCTGGGATATTTTGTGACCAAAGAATTTCATATATTCCAATGCGCAATATATTCCTATCAACAGTAGGTAGTCGATCCATATCCCACCCTTGGGCATACGTTGAAATCAATTCATCTATCTTACGGAAATTATCTCCGACTCCCACAACTAGTTCACGCGTGTAATCGCGTATGGGTCGAGCGTCTGGACCTTCTTCAATCACATTGCGGCTTGTGAGGGTTTCAACAGCACTTGTTCCCCTAATATCGGCCTCAAAAAGTAAATCGAGGGCCGCTTTGCGGGCTTTGCTGCGTGCGGACACTAGTTGGCGCGGCCTTGGTAAGAACCATCACGAGTATCTACCATCACAATTTCGTCCTGTTTTATGAAGAGCGGAACCTGAATTTCAATTCCTGTTTCAACTGTTGCAGGTTTGGTTCCACCTGATGAACGATCTCCTTGAATACCCGGCTCTGTGTAAGTGATTCTCAAAGGAACCGATGCAGCCAGTTCGATATAGAGAGGATTTCCATCATGAACCGCCACAACAGCATCTGTATTTTCTAGCATGTAATTTGCCATCGCGCCGACGGTTGCCATAGAAATTGTTATCTGATCATACGTCTTGGCATCCATGAAAACAAAGTCTTCGCCCTCTTTGTAGAGGAACTGCATATCGCGCTTTTCCAAGATTTCGATATCTATTTTAACGCCTGAGTTAAAAGTTCGATCAATCACTTTTCCGGTTAAAACAGATTTCAATTTCGTGCGAACGAATGCTGGACCCTTGCCTGGTTTGACATGTTGAAAGTCAACTACGTTCCAAAGCTGACCTTCAATATCTAGGGTAATTCCATTCTTCATATCTGCTGTAGTTGCCACGGTTGAGCTCCACTCGTTACATTAGTTCGGCTACCGGTTGTGATAGCAAGGTAGTAAGGATACCTGCTCCGAGATAGTGATTTGTTCGCTTATTGGAGGAGGTTTTTAAGGGCAATTAACGCCAATACATAAGAATTCGGACCAAAACCTGCGATTGAACCCTGTGCGACTCCAGCAATTACTGATGTGTGTCGAAAATCCTCCCTTGCCATTGGATTCGAAAGATGAACTTCGATTAACGGCATTGTTAGCAACTCAGCTGCATCTCGAATAGCAATCGAGTAATGGGTGAAAGCTGCAGGATTAATAATGACAGGTAATTTTTCATCGGCGGCTTCATGCAACCATCCGATGATGGTTGACTCATCATCACTTTGTCTAACATCAGCGTCAAAACCATGAGTAATGGAAGCACTGATAATCAAATTTTTAAGTTCCCCATAATTGAGATCTCCGTATATAGAAGAGTCCCGAATATCCAATCGAGCCAAATTTGGGCCGTTAAGAACTAAGATCTTCATGAGGATATTCTCTCATATGCAAGTGCAAGTTGGGCTGGAGTTAAGCCTTCGATTCGATGAGTTTCTCCGATTGAAGATATCGCTACGAGACGAAGAGTAGACCCGCGAGTTTTTTTATCTAAATATAGAAGTGGCAGTAGTTCGTCCCAAAATGCACGAGGGTATGTAATTGGTAGTTCAAGTGAGGCAAGTAACTGCCGATGTAGTGCAACAATTTTCGAATCGAGATCGCCGTTGATACACGCGATTTCAGCCGCAAAAACTAAGCCAATCGCAACCGCTTCACCATGACGCAGTGAATACCTGCTGTGTATTTCAATCGCATGGCCAAGCGTATGACCATAATTAAGAACCTCTCGAGCAAAACTTTCCTTGAAGTCAGTTGAGACCACTTGTGCTTTAATCGTTACGGCAGCTTCAATCAAAGCAAGGGTTCGAGGAGAATCTGCTCTCAGTGTCTGAATGCTTTTCCCCTGAAGTAATTCAATAATATTACTCTCGGATATAAAACCGCATTTGATAACTTCGGCCATACCCGCCGCAAAATCACGATCTGAAAGTGTGACCAACCACGATGTGTCAATTAAAACCGCTGATGGTGAATGAAATGCTCCAATCAAATTCTTACCGAATTCACTATTAATACCAGTCTTTCCCCCGATAGAGGCATCAACCATTCCGGCGACACTTGTAGGTACCGCAATCCAATCAATGCCTCGCAACCAAGATGCTGCTGCAAAACCCGCAACGTCGGTCACAGCTCCCCCGCCTATACCGACAATGAGGTCTGTACGAGTAAACCCAGCCTCACCCAACAAATTCCAAAGGCGCGAAATATTCACGAAACTCTTCGCACCCTCACCATCAGGAACTTCAAAATAAAAGAATTGAGTACCAGAAGATGAATCTAATTGAACTCTGGGACGCATCTCCTTGGTATGAATGATTCCAACACGTGATCTTCCATTTGTAATCCGTAAAATTTCCGAAACCCAGTCACAACCAACACTTACTAAGTAATCTCTTTCAGCTTGGACGCTAATGTTTTTCAATGCCAGCACCTCTCAGAATCTCCTGTATCACTTGATCGGTAGTCAACGAATCAACTTTAACCACCGTTGTAGCCAACTTCTCATATATGGGTCTTCGGACTTCATAAAGAGCCTGCCATTGCGCTCTTGGATTGCCTAAAAGAAGAGGACGATCGCGCTTAAACCCCACGCGCGGCGCAGCGGCAGAAAGTGAAATGTCGAGAAAAACAATTGGGGATTCAATTTCCTGAAGAAGTAACTGCGCTCGTTCTGGAATCGGTGCCCCTCCACCCAGTGATACAACAGCTTTTTCATTTTCAAGAGCCTTGGTAAGAGCTTGGTATTCCAAAACTCTGAAGAACTCTTCTCCTTGATCGACAAAGATATCTGCAATTTTTCTTCCACTAGTTCTCTCAACAGAACTATCGGTGTCGATAAAGGAAACGGCTAAAAACTTTGCAAGCGCTTTGCCAACCGTCGACTTACCACTACCGGGTGGACCGATTAACACTAATAGTGGCATCAGTACGACTCACTTAAAATTCAAATTGTCCATATAGCTTTGAAAATTACGTTTAGTTTCGCTGACGCTGTCTCCGCCAAATTTTTCCAAAACAGCTTCAGCTAAAACTAAAGCCACCATAGCCTCTGCTACTACTCCAGCTGCAGGAACGGCGCATACATCTGAACGTTGATTGATAGCCTTCGCTGGCAGACCTGTAGACACATCGACGGTGTCTAGTGCTTTCGGAACAGTCGAAATTGGTTTCATTGCCGCTCTTACGCGAAGAATCTCCCCGTTAGACATGCCACCCTCAGTGCCACCCGCACGATCGGTTCTGCGCACTATGTTGCCATTCGGTGACTTTTCAATTTCATCATGAGCGACGCTTCCTCTGCGAGTAGCTGTTTCAAAACCATCTCCCAGTTCAACGCCTTTAATCGCTTGAATACCCATGATCGCTGATGCTAAACGGGCATCCAACCTACGATCCCAATGAACGTGCGATCCTAAACCAGGAGGCATATTAAAAGCCAAAACTTCTACAACTCCGCCCAAAGTATCTCCATCTGAATGGGCGGCTTCAATCTCAGTAATCATTAATTCGCTAGTTGCAGTATCAGCACAACGGACTGGGTCAGAATCAATACGTTCCATGTCGCCCTGTTGAGGCAGCGGCGCATTCATCGGAACTCGTACCGCACCAATGGAGAGAACATGGCTAAGAATCGTGATGCCAATACTTTGCTCCAAAAACTTTCGAGCAACTGCTCCGAGAGCAACCCGTGAAGCAGTTTCTCGTGCACTTGCGCGTTCAAGAATCGGCCGAGCATCGTCGAGATTATATTTCTGCATTCCGACAAGATCGGCATGCCCCGGTCTTGGCCGTGTTAACGGTGCATTACGTGCCAGGTTTTCAATTTCACTTGCCTCAATGGGATCTGCTGACATAACTTTTTCCCACTTGGGCCACTCAGAGTTTGCAACCTGCACAGAAATAGGACCGCCTTGAGTTAAACCCAATCGCACGCCCCCAAGAATTGTGACCTTGTCAGCTTCGAAACTCTGTCGGGCGCCTCGGCCTACACCTAATCGCCTACGGCTCAAATGCATATCAATATCTGCTGTCGTGATTTCGACGCTAGCAGGTATCCCCTCGATTATTGCACTGAGGGCCTGACCGTGAGATTCACCAGCTGTTAACCAACGCATCTGCGTATTGTTGCAGAGGTATAGAGCTACTCGCAGCCAAATAGAGCGTGGTTCCCATAACAATTGGAGCGGCCAGCGGAATACTGTCAGGAAATTTGTGGCCAGCTAGCCAAGATATACAGATTCCACCGGCTGATGCGATATAGATCCCAACAATTAGAATCACTAGTTGAGTTGCGTGGGATACGTTCAAAGCCAGGCAAATCAGGATGAAATATTTTGCATCCCCCATTCCCATGCCCAGAAAAACCACCGCTGTCATAGCTAAAAGAATTGCTAGAGCAATAGTCACAGGCGACCGAACTCCACTAAAAAGGCGTGACATGCCAACCCAATAAAGAATGAAGAGTAAATATATATTGGGGATTTTCCGATATTTCCAATCTGCAATCGCTATCGGAAGAGCAAACACTGCTATTGACAACATCCCACCATGGTAATCAAGGAAATTTGAATCTAAAAAACTATGTGGATGACTTTAAGACAGTAAGACTTCTGGAGCGCAAGAGACCTGACATGTCCTTTCTATCAAGAGGAGCTCCCGAGAATAGTTGAATCTGGTCAATTGCTTGATGGATGAGAAGATCTAAACCATCAATAATGTCTCCGCCATTGGCCTTCCAATTGACTAAAGCCATAGTTGGCCAAGGGTGATAGAGCACATCAAATAAAACTGATTTAGGCTTTTTGGGGAAGTAGTCGAGGAGAGAATCACTTGCTCCCGCCGGAGTAGCAGAAATTATCAAATCTGCTGATAGAAAACTCGGTGAATCACCCCAAGAAACAAAATTCAATCTTGATGTTTTTACGCAATCTCTCATATCCCTTTCCCGAGAAGAAGGCCTCATCATGACAGTTATGGACTCTGCTAAACCATCCGTTGCCGCTGCAGCAGCTCTGGCCGTTGCGCCTGCACCTATGATTAAAACTTCACCTGAAATTTTTTTGCCATTAGCCTCTATAGCATTAACAAACCCAGGGACATCCGTAGATGTCGCGTGCCAATTACCGTTATCTCTTAGCAATGTATTCGCACTTTTAATGGTGCGTGCGAGATCGGATACTTTGTGGGCCAGTGGAATGACTTCTTCTTTCAACGGCATGGTCAGTGAAAAACCCGTCCAACTATCATCACAGGTTGATAGAAAAGTAGCCAACTCACCACTCTTAACTTCGATGGGTGAATAATTACTCTTCATTCCTAATTCGTTATAGGCAACAGTATGTAACAATGGACTGAGCGAATGAGAGATGGGCGAACCTAATACCGCCGCCTTAATCATTTAAAAGCTCCCGCTTTTCGATTTTTTTCGTATAAGCGCTTCCAACTTAAAAACTCTGAATACGAAGATGTAAAGCGCGTATCTCCTGGCGCGACAGTTATCAAATAGAGCCAATCGCCAACGGCAGGACTTAGGACTGCCTGCATTGCATCTACACCAGGATTTCCTATTGGAGTTGGTGGGAGGCCGCTATTCTCATAGGTATTGTACGGCGATTTGATCAGCGTTGATGAGGTGCTCAAAAATATTTGCCCCCGAACCCTTTTAATGTAATGAACTGTAGAATCCATTTCTAGTGGCATTGAAATTTTCAAGCGGTTGAGCACTACACGAGCCACTTGAGAGAAATCTTTAGTGTCACCCTCTGCCTGAACAATCGACGCTATGGTCAGAAGCTGTAATGGTGTATACCGACTGGACGCTGCCAGAATATTTTGTCCAGTTTCTTCACTTGTGAATCGGTTTATCATCGCTTGGACTGCTTCAAGAGCCGTAGTTCCTTTAGCAAAACTATATTGAGCCGGAAATAATAGCCCTTCCGAGCTTGTGAAACCTTTAGGCAGAGTAACGTCTTTAAATGCCCGATCTATTTGCGTCTGAGAAAAACCATAGGCACGCAACATTTCAATCACTTCACTCTTCCAAGCGCCTTCAAAAATCTTTAGCAGGTTTGGAATTCTCGTTGGATCTAGAAGTTGCTCCAATGCTTGCTTGGCTGAAATACCTAGAGTCAGGCGATGCGCGCCTGGTGAAATTCTCTCAGATTTCTTATCTCCTACAGCAATACGAAAGAAAGCAGCAGAGGATTTCACAATATTGTTACTAAAGAGCAAAGAAGCAACTTCTGAACCGGATGCTCCTATGGGTATTTCAATCACGATTTCTTCCATGTTTTTTATGTTTGAAACTGTTGGAAAATCAGGTGCTACCGATACTCTGCTATTTAAGGAATGAAGGGTTGCGGTAAGCAGTAAAAATACCGCAAGAGCAAGGGCTAGCAATTTGACTCTCATGATTGACTCTTTTCAATCGCTATCGCAAACTCCAAAATCGCTACAGCAGCCATCTCATCGATGTGTTTCTTAGCATCTTTAACACTCACCCCAGACTGCTTTAATCCCTTTGCAGCCGTCACGGTTGATAAACGCTCATCAATTTCGATTATTGGTACCGAACTTATTGTTGCCAACATGGCACAGAAAGCCGTTGATTTATCGACAGCTATCCCTAAACTTCCATCCATATTGGTGGGCTTTCCCACATAAATGGCAACTGGTTCATACTCTGCGAGAATTTCTGCAATAGCTCTCTCAAGTTTTCGATCCCCCGACGCTAAAGTTGTAAGTGGCGAGGCGAGAATTGAATCTGGGTCAGAGACTGCAACCCCAATTCGTGCATCGCCGTAGTCAAAGGCAATTCGGCGACCTCGTTGCATGAGACGTTTACCCTAGAAGCGCAGAGGTTATTGCCAACAAAGCCTGTTCAGATTGCGAAGCATCAGTCCCACCGCCTTGAGCGAAATCATCTTTCCCGCCACCCCCACCGCCCAGAATTGTTGAACCAATCTTGACTAATGCCCCAGCTTTTATTCCCTGAGCTCTTGCCGCATCACTGGCAGCAACTACTAACACGGGTTTTCCATCGTTAACACTAATAAGAGCAACTACTGAGTTGGTAGCCTTTGATCGCAGTTCTAAAGCTATCTTTCGCAAGTCATCTCCAGAGATACCATCACTCAAAATTGCTGCTGTTGCTGAAATTTTGTTAAACATTTTCGAGGTCTTTGCAATTTCGTCCACCTGAGCAAAAGCAGCTGCAGAACGCACAGCACCTAACTCTTTTTCGATGTCTCTTATTTTTATGAGTAGCTCTGAAATTCGTTCCGGCAACTCTTCCACTCTTGAACCTTTGATAATCGTTGTTAAGGAGTTCAGAAGAATATGCTCTCGAGCTAGGAATTTGTATGCGTCTACTCCGACAAGTGCTTCCACACGCCGAACGCCTGCCCCAATCGATGATTCATTGAGCAATTTCACTACACCCAGCTGGCCCGAGCGCGTCACGTGCGTTCCGCCACATAATTCCCGTGCCCAATCACCCACACTGACAACACGTACTTGATCACCATATTTTTCACCGAACAGCGCCATTGCACCAATTTCTTTGGCCTGTGACTGTGTCATTGTCTGCGCTGTTACCTCTAAATTATCCAAGAGAAGGGTATTAACGCGCGATTCGACTTCGTTAATCACGCTATCTGGAACGGCGCTTGTTGATGGAAAATCAAAACGAAAACGACCAGGCGAGTTTTCAGAACCAGCTTGAGTCGCAGTTTCGCCTAGCACCTCTCGAAAAGCTTTGTGCACCATATGTGTTGCAGTATGTGCGCGAGATATTGCATCTCTTCGTTCAATATCAATTGATGCAAACGCTTCATTACCAATTTCAAAAGATCCTTGAAGAACACGACCACGATGCACAAAAATACCTGGTACGGGAGTTTGCACATCATCAATTTCTATAACTGCGCCATTTGCTAAGGTAATTGTTCCGGCATCGGCTAATTGTCCGCCGCCTTCTGCATAGAATGGAGTTCTCTGCAAGATAATCTCCACTTCATCACCGGTGTTAGCGTTTTGTGATGAAACTCCGTCCAATAAAATCCCAGCGACTTTTGTCTCACTTGTAACAGATGTATAGCCGCAGAATTCACTCTTTCCATGTTTATCAGCGATAGCACGATACTCACTTACGTCCGTGTGACCACTCT
>CAFBLH010000003.1_pt1 | contig 47513 bp, 41 predicted proteins | sample 7268051 | NCBI WGS metagenome assembly CAFBLH01 (sample SAMEA6814031, study PRJEB35770) | freshwater metagenome | biome: Freshwater; feature: Freshwater reservoir; material: water | place: Czech Republic | collected 2016-04-20 | depth 30m m | reverse complement strand
ACTGATTCATGATTTAAAAAATGCGAATAAAAATGCCCGTATTCATGTCAAGTTAGTCGCCGAAGTCGGTGTTGGTACAGTCGCCGCAGGTGTGAGCAAAGCGCATGCCGATGTTGTATTGATTTCTGGCCATGATGGTGGCACGGGTGCTTCACCATTGACTTCGCTTAAGCACGCTGGCGCTCCGTGGGAACTTGGATTGGCTGAAACTCAACAGACTTTACTTCTGAATAATCTTCGAGATCGAATCGTGGTTCAGACAGATGGCCAACTTAAAACAGGTCGTGATGTTGTGATTGCGGCATTGCTAGGTGCAGAGGAATTCGGTTTCGCGACTGCGCCATTAGTTGTTTCTGGATGCGTGATGATGAGAGTGTGTCATTTAGATACATGTCCGGTAGGTGTCGCGACTCAAAACCCTGAACTGCGAGCTCGCTTTACTGGTAAACCAGAGTTTGTGGAAACTTTTTTTGAGTACATAGCTGAAGAAGTTCGCGAGTTACTAGCAAGTCTCGGCTTTAAATCATTGCAAGAAGCCATTGGTCACGTGGAATATTTGGAAACAAGAAAGGCGATTGAACACTGGAAAGCAAGTGGATTGGATTTGTCTCCACTACTAGTTCGTCCAGAAACTTCGAGCTCTCTCTACAACACCGTGACTCAAGATCACGGTCTAGATGCAGCGCTAGATAACGAACTCATTCGATTATCCGAACCAGCGCTTACAAGTAAAGAATTAGTACGAATTGATTTACCTGTACGAAATGTAAACCGAACGGTTGGAACAATGTTAGGCGCGCAAATTACTCGATTGCATGGTGGTGCTGGCTTACCTGATGGAACAATCGATGTCACCCTTCGAGGATCTGCTGGTCAGTCGCTAGGTGCTTTTATTCCATCTGGGTTAACTCTGCGACTCTTTGGCGATTCAAATGACTATGTCGGCAAGGGCATATCTGGTGGTCGCGTGATAGTGCGCCCCGATAGTGCATCTACTTTCAACTCTCATGAAAATGTCATTGCTGGAAATGTGATTGGTTACGGAGCGACTTCCGGGGAAATCATGATTCGCGGAGTAGTTGGGGAGCGCTTTTGTGTTCGCAACTCTGGAGCAACCGCAGTCGTTGAAGGCATCGGAGATCATGGTTGTGAATACATGACAGGCGGCACGGTTGTTGTACTAGGCCAGACTGGCCGAAATTTTGCAGCGGGCATGTCGGGCGGTCGTGCATTTTTACTCGATTTAAATCCAGCACACGTGAATATGGATATGGTCGATGTACTTGCGGTTCCAGAGGATGAACGTGAAAAATTGCATTCAATTATCACCAACTTTGCTTTTAACACCGAGTCTGTGATAGCCCAATCACTTCTAATTGATTGGCAGACATCGGTTAATCGCATCTCGCTAGTCATGCCTCGGGATTATGCTCGAGTGTTAGAGGCTATGGCTCGCGCAACACGTGAAGGCCTTCCGGTAGATGCACTTGTAATGGAGGTTGCTGCAAATGGCTGACCCAAGGGGATTTATCACTACGCCACGCGAAACTCCTCAACGGCGTCCGGTTGACGTACGTATTCAAGACTGGAGAGAAGTTTATGAGCCACAAAGTTTTGAGCATCTGCAAAAACAAGCAGGTCGTTGCATGGACTGCGGTATACCTTTCTGTCATTCAGGTTGCCCACTAGGTAATCTCATTCCTGAATGGAACGATTTAATTTGGCGTGGAGATACTCAAGAAGCAATCAATCGACTTCATGCAACTAATAATTTCCCTGAATTCACTGGACGCTTATGTCCTGCTCCATGCGAGACGGCATGTGTTGTTGGAATTAATCGCGACGCGGTCACGATTAAGCAAGTGGAACTGCGCACTATTGAAGAAGCATTTTCAACGGGCAATGTGAAGCCACTCATCCCAGATCGCCTGACTGGAAAAACAGTTGCAGTTATAGGTTCCGGGCCGGCTGGTTTAGCTGCCGCTCAGCAATTAACGCGAGCTGGTCATACTGTTGCGGTTTATGAACGTGCCGCAAAAATTGGTGGATTGCTCAGATATGGGATTCCTGAATTTAAAATGGAAAAACATATTCTCGACCGACGCCTTGAACAGATGGAAAAAGAAGGAACTCGTTTTCGCCCGGGTATTGACGTGGGCGGAGAGCTCACTGGAGCTGATCTGCGCAGAAAATACGATGCGATTGTTGTAGCAATTGGCGCAACAAAGTGGCGTGATCTTGATATTCCAGGTAGAGATTTGAATGGCGTATATCAAGCGATGGAGTTCTTGCCATGGGGAAACAAACAAGCTTTAGGAGAGATTGATAATCCACCAATCAATGTTGCTGGAAAGAACGTTGTAATTCTGGGTGGTGGTGACACAGGAGCAGACTGTCTTGGTACATCTATTCGCCAAGGCGCTGCGAGCATTACTCAGTTAGAAATCATGCCACGCCCTAGCGATGAACGCCCGGCTTCGCAGCCTTGGCCGACTTATCCGATGATTTATCGTGTATCGAGTGCACATGAAGAAACAGATAACCGACTCTTTGCAGTCAGCACGGAAGAGTTTCTGGGTGATGGATCGGGAAATCTACGTGCGATTAGGATTGTCGAAACTAAATTTGTGAATGGAAAATTTGAATCTGTTGCTGGCAGTCAACAAGAGATACCTGCAGATTTCGTTTTTCTAGCCATGGGCTTTACTGGACCTGAACAAACACCATTATTGGACCAACTGGAAGTAAATATTGATGACCGTGGAAATATTGTCAGAGATGCAAACTTTGCAGCTAATGAAGATGGTGTTTTTATCGCTGGAGATGCCGGGCGTGGACAATCACTCATAGTGTGGGCGATTGCAGAAGGGCGAAGTGTTGCATCAGCAGTTGATAGATATCTCACTGGTGACACACAACTTCCGTCACCGATCGAACCCACCACTCGTCAGCTAATGGTTTAAGGTAGGCCCATGCGAAGAGCGAAGATTGTTTGCACGATGGGTCCTGCCGTTGAATCTGCCGATAAAGTTAAAGAGCTTATCGCTGCTGGAATGAATATGGCACGACTTAACCTCTCTCATGGATCCTATGAAGAGCACCAAGGACGATTAGATCAGGTTCGTGCTGCAGCCAAAGAAGCAGGGCGTCCCGTTGCAATCCTTGTGGACTTACAAGGGCCAAAAATACGTCTGGCTAGATTTGTTGACGGCCCACACGAATTAGCGCGGGGAGATATTTTTACTATTACTACCGATGAAGTTGGTGGAACAAAAGATCGTGTTGGTACCACGTACAAGGGACTACCAGGAGATTGCAAGGCCGGTGATCACATATTGATCGATGATGGAAAAGTAACGGTGCAGGTCCTAGAAGTTAAGGGTAACGATGTGATTACTAAGGTCATCGAGCCAGGGGCTGTAAGCAATAACAAAGGAATAAACCTTCCAGGGGTTGCCGTCTCTGTTCCTGCCATGTCTGAAAAAGACATTGAAGATCTACGTTGGGGACTTAGGGCAGGTGCTGATTTCATCGCACTCTCATTTGTTCGAAACGCCGCCGATATTAAAGATGTTCATGCGATTATGGATGAAGAAGGTATCCGCATTCCAGTAATTGCCAAGATTGAAAAGCCCCAAGCCGTTGCAAATATCGCTGAAATCGTCGATGCCTTTGATGGCATCATGGTTGCTCGTGGTGATTTAGGTGTTGAACTCCCCATAGAAGATGTGCCTCTTGTACAAAAACTCTGCGTCGAACTAGCGCGCGATATGGCAAAGCCGGTGATTGTTGCAACACAGATGCTTGATTCAATGATTTCTAACTCACGTCCAACGCGAGCAGAGGCTACAGACTGCGCCAATGCCGTCATTGATGGGGCAGATGCATTAATGCTCTCGGGCGAGACAAGTATTGGTGAGTTTCCGATTGAGGCTGTGCAAACTATGGCGCGAATAATTCAAAAGACGGAGGAGGGTGGTCTCGATCGAATCCGCCCTATTCGAACCGCCCCTCGCACTAAGGGTGGGGCTATTACAAAAGCGGCGACAGAGGTCGGTGCAATCGTGGACGCTAAGTACTTGGTTGCATTCACACAAAGCGGTGACTCGGCACGCCGCATGTCACGACTACGCTCTCCTATTCCAATTCTTGCGATGACCCCTGAGCGCGGAACATACAATCGTTTATCTCTTTCATGGGGAGTCGAATCGATGCTTACTCCCATCGTTGGGGCAACCGATGAGATGGTGAAGTTGGTCGATACAGTTTTAATCGACTCTGGTCGAGCAGATATCGGAGATAACGTGATGATTGTTGCAGGATCTCCTCCAGGAATACCTGGCTCAACTAATGCAATGCGCGTTCACCGCGTGGGCGATGCCGTTGGCGGCGTAGCCCCTGCCTACCGCTAAGATTCATCACTAGCGCCTCGGTACTCCAACGGTAGAGAGGGCAGTCTCAAACACTGCATAGTGTCGGTTCGAATCCGACTCGGGGCACGTTAGTTTCACATCCTGAAGGGATGATTCTTTGATGACTATTCGCATTCTTGTTGCCGAAGACGAGGCATTGATTCGTATGGATCTTGTAGAAATGTTGCAAGATGCTGGATATGAAGTTGTTGCAGAAGCAACGAATGGACAAGAAGCGATTGACTTAGCGCATCTTCATTCTCCCGATCTGGCAATACTCGATGTCAAGATGCCAGTTATGGATGGAATTTCTGCAGCTGAAAAAATTATTGATTTGGCTCCGGTCTTGATGTTGACCGCTTTTTCACAAAAAGAGTTAATTGATAGAGCTCGGGATGCTGGTGTGATGGCCTACGTAGTCAAGCCCTTCACTATTGGTGATTTAGTTCCAGCCATCGAGATTGCTATCAGCCGGCATCAGCAGATGCGATCCTTGGCCGATGAGGTCGCTGATCTTCATGAGCGCCTTGAGACTCGGAAGATTATTGATAGGGCCAAAGGAATTTTAATGAAGGCTTTAAACTTGTCAGAGCCCGAAGCATTTTCTTGGATTCAAAGGGCGGCGATGGATCGTCGCATGAGTATGAAGGCGGTGGCTCAAGCAGTGATAAGCCCTGATGCAGTCCCAGGGAGCTAAGGGCAATCCTTTATAACGAAATTGGTACATTCTACGCTCACATCTGGCTTGTGAAAACTCTGCCTTTGCCATTACGCTCAGCACCTCCCTGTCCCGGGACGAACAGAACAGGAAAGGCAACACATGAATAAGAACTTTCAGCGTTCGCTTGCCGTTATATCTGCAGTAGCTCTCGCTTTCGGAGCTGTCTCAGCATCTAGCGCGCAGGCCGCAGTAAAAACATACTCAATCGCATACCAAGGCCCACTATCTGGTGGAGAAGCATCAACGGGTATCGATGAGATCAATGCAGTTAAGTATGCTGTCAAGCTTTTCAATGCAGCAAACAAAGGCTTCAATATTAAGGTAGTTGCAGTAGATGACCAGGGAGATCCAGCTGTTGCATCAGTGGTAGCTCCAGGAACTGGCGCTAACAAGAAGATCATTGGTCTTGTTGGACCTGCATACTCAGGTGCAACTATTGCATCGCTTCCATATTACAAGGCTGGCGGATTGCCTCTTATCTCTCCATCAGCTACCCGCGTATCTTTGACTAAATCAGATTCGCCTGACTTCGGCTACCCAGTTTTCCACCGCGTCGTAGCGACAGATGACAAGCAGGGTCCAGCGTTGGCTAAGTACGCTACCAAGGGTGTTTCAGCCGCTAAGGTCTTCGTATTTGATGACCAGTCAGCGTATGCAGTTCCACTACGTGGATATGTTGAGGCAGCAATGCCTAAGGTTTCCGGAGCATCACTTGTTGGTGGCGGAGATTCAGTCCCAAATACAACAACTGACTTCAGCCCAACGATTGCCAAGATCAAAACATCTGGCGCAAACGTAGTTATCTACACCGGTTACTATAGCCAAGCTGCAATTTTCGTTAAGCAGCTTCGCGATTCAGGTTCAACAGCAGTATTTGCTGGTGGCGACGGAGTATTCAACCAACAGTTCGCAGTTCTTGCAGGTGCAGCAGCAGAAGGTTCACGCCTTACTGGTGTAGCGGGCTTGGCTGATGTTGGTGCAAAAGAAGAGGCAGCGTTTAAGAAGTCAATGGGAATCTCATCTGGTGTTTATGCAGTTGAGTCTTTCAACGCAGCCAATATCTTCCTATCTGGTATCAAAGCTGGAAAGACTACTCGCGCAGCAATGCTCAAGTGGGTTACTAATTACAAGGGAGTCGGACTAGGCGGCGCAGTTCTCTCATTCTTACCGAATGGTGACATTGCAACTGGTGGATTCTCTGGCTTCACAATTACAAATGGCCTACTGAAAAACACAGGTCCAGTTAAGTAATTAACTCGATCAAACGTTGATAAGTTGGTGGGTGTCTAGGTTATGTTTTATGATAACCCGGACACCCACCATCAACGTGTATAGCCCGTTATACCCCATGAATGAAGGAGCCCAATGTTCGCAGTGTTGATTGACCAGTTTTGGTCACTAACTATTGCTGGAGTGGCGCTCGGATTTATCTATGTTTTGATCTCCCTCGGATACACCATGGTTTATGGAGTTTTGCGAATGATCAATTTCGCAAACTCCGAAATTTTTATGTGGGGAACTTTTGGAACTATCATTACTAACCGCGATATTTTTCATTACACCCAAATATCTGAGCCGGCTACAGGTTTAAAGCTAGGCATTGTTCTAATTTCTTCGTTATTGATGTCGATGTTTGTCGCTGGATTAACCGCTGTTCTAGTGGAGTTCGTAGCTTATCGGCGCCTGCGTGCAAAGGGTACGAACCGTCTGGCAACATTAATTTCAGCGATCGGTGTGTCAATTTGTTTACAGGAGATTATGCGCTTGCTGACAGATTCACGCCCCGTCGGTTCTCCACGCGTTCTTGAAAAAATTATTCTGACTGAAGTTTGGGGCGCCAATATTCGCCTTGACACGGTTATCACTATCATTGCAGCAGCGATCATTTACTTCTTACTCGAGCGCTTTATTAAGCTTTCACGAATGGGCAAAGCAATCCGTGCCGTTTCGCAAAATGAAGATGCGGCTAAGTTAATGGGTGTAAATTTAAATCGTGTCATTACAACAACATTCCTCGTCGGTGGTTTAGCAACAGGAGCGGCGTCATTTTTCTATGTAACAGTCTTTGAATACTCAAAATATAATATTGGTTTCACGATGGGTATGGCCGCCTTCACCGCTGCCGTACTTGGTGGAATCGGAAATATTCGTGGTGCATTCTTCGGTGGCCTCACACTAGGTTTACTTGAGGTCTACGCCTCAGCAGTGTTAGGAACGCAATGGAAAGCGGTAACCGTCTTTATTGTTTTGGTACTAGTTCTCCTCTTTAAGCCAAATGGCTTATTTGGTGAAGCCGTACAGCAAACGAGGGCATAGAAATATGAAAATTCGTAATTACTGGAACCTCCGTGATCTAGGTGCCTCAGTTTGGGAAAAAGCCAATCGCCCCAAGAGAGTTGTCATTGCTACATCCTCCATATTTTTAGTTGGGTTATTGCCGTTTGCAGGCGCGAGTTTTCTAGCCACTCCAATAGCGGCATATGACGCGGTACTCGTTTATCCAGTGGGCGTATTTATTTTGATGGCGCTGGGTTTAAATATCGTTGTTGGTAAATCTGGAATGCTCGACTTGGGATATGTAGCGTTCTTTGCTATCGGCGCATACACCATGGCGCTTATGGGTACACACACTGGTCTCAATACTTGGGAAATCATGCCATTCGGTATTGGATTTGCCATGCTAGCAGGAGTATTACTTGGGCTTCCAACTCTGCGACTTCGTGGGGATTACCTGGCAATCGTAACTCTTGGTTTTGGTGAGATCGTGCGTTTAGTTGTCCTCAACTCAACTTGGAGTAAAGGTCCCAATGGAATAGCAAATATTCCTATGCCTCCTGATATTGGTCCGTTTAAATTTAAGTTAGAAGATCAAAAAGTATTTTTCTGGGTAGTTGTTATTATGATTTTACTTGTTATCTGGATGATTCGCCGACTCAGTATCCGCCGGCCTGGTCGTGCCTGGGAGGCGATCCGTCAAGACGAGGACGCAGCAGAGTTGATGGGTGTTGCAACATTAAAGTATAAAATTTGGTCCTTTACCTTAGGTGCAGCTGTTGGTGGCGCAGCAGGTGTCTTATATGCATCAAAGAATCTTTTTATCGCCCCCGAAATGTTTACTCTAAACGTCTCGATTCTCATTCTCTCATGTGTAGTTTTTGGTGGCATTGGAAATATTTGGGGAGTAGTCGTTGGCGCGACAATATTGGGTTATCTACCAGATCGTATTCGTTTCATCTCTGATGCGCGGTTGCTTGTCTTTGGAGCTGTCCTCGTTGTTGTAATGAACTTCCGTCCAGATGGTTTGCTCCCGCGTAAGAAGCGCGAAAAGGCAATCGTAAAGAGTGAGGTGAATGCTTAAATGTCTGAGTCACTTCTTTCTATCAAAAACTTAACCATGAAATTTGGTGGAGTCACCGCTCTGGGTGATGTAAATCTTGAGGTTAAAAAGGGAGAGATTCTCGCCCTCATTGGTCCCAATGGTGCAGGTAAAACAACGGTTTTTAATGTGATTACTGGAGTTTATAAACCAACTAGTGGTTCTATTACTTTTGATGGCACTGCCATTGTTAAGCAAAAGCGTTTTCAAATTACGCAATTGGGTATTGCACGTACTTTTCAGAATATTCGCTTATGGGGAGATATGACGACCCTAGAGAACGTGATTACTGGCACGGATGCCCATAAAAAAAGTGGATTAGTTGGAGCGCTATTCGGTCTGCCAAGAGCTCGTCGCGAAGAGAAGGAAAATCGTGAGCGAGCGTATGAAATTTTGCGCTTCATAGGAATTGAAGAGTATGCAGATCGTTTAGCTAAAAATTTGCCCTATGGTGTGCAGCGGCGCCTCGAAATCGCCCGTGCTATGGGAACTTCACCTCAGCTCCTACTTCTTGACGAACCTGCCGCTGGATTTAATCCCGCAGAAAAAGTAGAGCTTGCACTGTTGATTCAGAAGATCCGCGATGCTGGGTACACAGTTCTTTTGATCGAACATGATATGTCGTTGATTATGGGAATCTCCGATCGTGTTGTAGTTCTAGATTTCGGTGTAAAGATCGCTGATGATCTGCCTGGTAAAGTTCAAAGTGATCCCAAGGTTATTGAGGCCTATTTAGGAGTTCCTGCCGATGCGTCTTGAAATTAGAGATCTTCATGTCCACTACGGCAAGATTGAGGCGATCAAGGGAGTCTCAGTTGTAGTCAATGAGGGCGAGATTGTTACTTTGATTGGTGCCAATGGCGCCGGCAAGACGACAACTCTTAAGACTATCTCCGGACTTCGTAAAGTCTCTAGTGGAGCGATTATATTTGATGGTCAAGATATCTCTAAGGTTCCAGCCCATGAGAGAGTAGATCTTGGAATCTCACAGGCTCCAGAGGGTCGTGGAATCTTTCCAGGAATGACCGTGCTAGAAAATCTTGAGATGGGAAAGTTTCATCGTAAAAATCGCCGTCAAGAGATGGCTGAAGATCTCGACAAAATCTACGAGCTATTCCCACGCCTAAAAGAGCGCACATCGCAGGCTGGTGGCACATTGTCCGGGGGAGAGCAGCAGATGTTAGCTATCGGTCGAGCTCTCATGGCGCGGCCAAAAGTACTTCTCCTCGATGAGCCATCGATGGGTCTTGCCCCACAGATGATTGCAAATATCTTTCGTATCATCACTGAAATCAATAAACAGGGAGTAACTATTTTGCTAGTAGAGCAAAATGCGCAGCAGGCTTTGCAGCGCGCACATCGGGCATACATCCTTGAGACTGGAAACGTAGTGAAAGAGGCTAAGGCCTCTGACCTGCTCAACGATCCTGCAGTTCGCGAGGCTTATTTAGGAACCGGCGCTCACCAATAGAACTAGTTTCGCTCTGCCAAGATTAAACAGGTAATGCGAGCAGTACATGTTCTTTCGCCCTTGTCGTTAGAGATAATTATTTCCCAACTGCATAAAGTCTTACCCAACGAAATCGCTGTAGCAACGCCAGTGACCAAGCCACTTATGGCAGATTTGTGATGAGTCGCATTTATATCAACCCCTACAACTTTTCGAGTAGGGCCGGCGTGTAGAGAAGTTCCAATTGAACCAAGTGATTCAGCCAGCACAACACTTGCACCACCATGTAAAAGCCCGAGTGGCTGCGTATTACCCTCAACTGGCATTGTTGCGACAACTCGACCTATCTCGGCCTCTGTAATGACGATACCTAATTTTTGATCAAGAGCGCCACTGCCGCGCTCCTTATAAAACTTAAGAAACTCTTCATTGATCATGAGACGTATTCTAGTCGGCATCCTAGGATGTGCCCATGAACAAACGCCTATTACTTATCGATGGGCACTCCATGGCATATCGAGCCTTCCATGCCTTACCGATAGAGAACTTCAGAACCGCTTCAGGCCAACACACCAATGCAATCTATGGCTTTGCGACGATGCTTCTTGCTCTCCTCGCCAGTGAGAAACCCACCCACGTCGCCGTGGCATTTGATGTATCACGCAAAACCTTTCGATCTGAGATCTTCCCACAGTACAAAGCTAAACGTGTAGCCACCCCAGATGAGTTTCGATCACAGATGTCTTATCTGCACGAACTTGTCACTGCCTTTGGTATTTCAAGTTTTGAAATTGAAGGCTATGAGGCCGATGACATTTTGGGAACTATTGCAAAGCGGGCGGAGAGAGAAGGAGCAGAGGTTCTTATTTGTACGGGAGATCGTGACTCTTTCCAGTTAATTAACGAACAGACGACCGTGCTCTACCCAAAGCGTGGAGTGAGCGACTTAGCGCGAATGACACCTGATGCAGTTGTCGAAAAGTATGGGATGACTCCGGCGCAGTATCCAGATTTTGCCGCGTTGCGCGGAGATCCAAGCGATAATCTGCCATCTGTACCTGGAGTTGGGGAGAAAACCGCTGCTAAGTGGATTGTGGAGTACGGATCCCTCAAAGAGCTGATTGCTCACGCGGATAAGGTAGCTGGAAGGGTCGGGCAATCACTTCGTGACTCGATGGATCACATAATTCTCAATAGTGAGTTGACTCAATTAGTCTGTGATGTTCCTATTGATTTTACTATCGACAAGCTTGCGTGGGTGGGGGTTGACCAGCAGAAAACAAATCCACTCTTTGAAATATTGGAGTTCAAAACTCTCAAAGAGCGTATGAAACCAATTTTACTCAAGAGTGAGACTGCTTTGAGATCTGAACCAGAGTTCATGTTATTCGCAGAAGAGATGAGCGAAGGAGTTTTAACACCGACAGAAATTGATACAAAGATTGCGCAGCACACCGGAGCGTTCGCTCTTTCATACTCACTCGTTGATGAAAAACTTCATCGCTACGCAGTTGCATTTTCACCTACTGATATTTTTCTTGTGCACTCTTCAAAGATGGGGGATTGGGCAACAAATTACGAAGTTAAGAAGATCATGCATGATGCTAAAGCCTTATCTCGCATCAATCCTGTCGTTGGCGTTGACTTTGATACATCGCTTGCTGCCTATTTGCTCAATCCAGGGACTAGGTCGCTAGAGCTTACGGATATTCAGGAGCGCTGGGGGGATGGTTCGGCAATCAATACATCGACTCCTGAGCAAGAGTTACTGACTTCGGCCAGAGCTTTACTCTCACTGAGAGACCCGCTTACCAAGGAGTTAGAAGTTCGTGGAGTTTTTGACCTGTACAAATCTATGGAACTGCCGATAGCTGAGCTCTTGGCGCAGATGGAGAGAGTCGGCGTTGCCGTTAACAAAAAAGAGCTTGAGAAGTTACGAGGATTTTTCGAAGGTGAAGTCTCGCGTGAGACGAAGCTTGCACATGAGTCGGCAGGTCGCGAATTCAATGTTGGCTCACCAAAGCAGTTACAAGTTGTCCTATTTGATGAGCTCAAACTCCCTAAGACTAAGAAGATTAAGACTGGCTATACAACCGATGCAGAGAGCTTAGATTGGCTTCATCAAAAGACGGGTCACCCGTTATTGACACATTTGCTGCGGATACGTGAGACGAAAAAACTCTCTACTACTGTCGATGGATTAATCTGCGAAATCGCCCCCGATGGACGTATCCATACTCATTTTGGACAGAGCGTCACAGCAACTGGAAGACTCTCATCGATCGGTCCAAACTTACAAAATATTCCAGTGCGCACTGAGGAAGGCCGCACAATAAGAAACGCGTTTATTGCAGGGAAAGGTTATGTAGGTCTATTAACCGCCGACTACAGCCAGATTGAGATGCGCATCATGGCGCATCTATCTAATGATGAAAAACTGCTCGCCGCATTTGAATCCGGTGAAGATTTGCACGCAACAATTGCTTCGGTAATTTTTGGAGTAAAGCCTCAAGATGTCGATTCAGAGATGCGCAGACAGATTAAAGCAATGTCCTATGGCTTGGCCTACGGTCTATCCTCCTATGGTTTATCTGCGCAGTTGGATATAACTCCGGTTGAGGCACAGGGGTTAATGGATACCTATTTCCAGCGCTTTGGTGGGATTCGGGACTACCTAAAAACAGTTGTTGATGAGGCTAGAAAAGTTGGTTATACCGAAACGATTATGGGCCGCAGGCGTTATCTCCCAGATCTCATGAGCGATAATCGTCAACGTCGTGAAGTGGCCGAGCGCATGGCGCTGAATGCTCCCATCCAAGGATCAGCGGCTGACGTTATTAAGTTAGCTATGTTGCAAGTTCAAAGGGCGATAGATTCTGAAAAAATGAAATCACGGCTTTTGCTACAAATCCATGATGAGTTAATTGTTGAAGTTGTAGCGGGGGAGGAAGAGCACATCACCATACTTGTAAAGCGAGAGATGGGAGCGGCTTATCCTTTGCGTGCACCGCTCAATGTTAGTGCGGGTTTAGGACTGACCTGGAATGAAGCTGCACATTAAGTTGTAGCTGGTGAGTTATCTTCAATCGCTTGTAAATTCTCTTCATCCGATGGAATTCGATCGGCGGCCTCTAAGCGCTTCTTACCGATGGCGAGTACGAGATTTCCACATCCAATTGACAACGCTGTTAATGCCAAACAAAACTGCGGGGAAACTGCTTCAGAGATTACGCCGCCAACCGCAGCGCCAAGTGACATCACACTTCCTTCAACTGTCCACAACCATGCCATATATGAAACTGCAGAGCCCTTAGGGCGTACCGCCTCCATGACCTCCCAGTAAAAGACTTGAATTGCACCTCCTGCAAATCCTAAGCAGGCACCTGCAAGAGCCATAGACCATCCTGGATATGTAAATGCCATAGGAATCGCTACAAGAAACCAGATTAAATAAGTTTTCCTCAATGCAGAGAGCGATGAAGTCCGTTTAGAGATGAGACCTGCAAATAATCCTCCGACTATGCTGGAAACTCCTATTGCAGCAAATACCCATGCAGTTCGTTGTGCAACGTTTTCGATAGTTGCAAAGGCGGGTACTGCAACGTCAAAGAGACCCCACCCAAATCCAATGAAAGAGCCTTCAAGCATCATTAATCGAAGCGCTGGGTTACGCCATAGAGACTGCGCACCTGAGACTTTCTTTTCAGGTTTCCAATCTCTAGAAACCGGCGCAAGTGCAAGCGCACCTCCACCAATGGCCATGAAAACTGCAGCGCAGATCAAAGGGCTGCCGGAGTGAGATGACAGTGCGAGAGAAGTGGCAATGACTGGACCTAAGACTCCGGCAGTGTTCATTACGGATGAATCAACTGCATACGCTGTTCGCAGAAAATCTCCAGGGACAATTGTTTTCCATAGTGGACGGACTGAGAGATTAATTGGTGGGGCAGAAAGACCCATGATTGTCGCCATCACCAGTATGAATGTTGATGAATGAGAGATATTTACTAAAATCATCATGGCCGCATAGCCAGGGACAAGTATGCGAAGTGGCCATTTCTGTCCATATTTGTCAATGATGGATCCACGAACTCCTGCCGTAAAAGAGCCTGCAAGTGAGTTGGCTCCGATTACAAGGCCAGCTAGTGCGATTGATCCAGTCTCTTGCTCAGTCTTGAAAAACAACGAGAGTCCAACCATCCCATAGGCAACTCGTGCAGGAAAAGCGGCCAGCACCAGTACCCAGACATTGGGCATTGCAAAGAGCTGACGGTAGCGTTTCATATGAGATATCAGTGTAATGATGAGAGCGCGGAATGTGGGTGGATTTGCCCTAATACAGGCACAAACCGTACCCTTACCCTCCAGCCACGAAAGTGGAAACTACTACTCATCTATCCCTACGGAGCACACTTGTCTACAACAACACCAGTAATCGCAGTAAATGACATCGGATCAGCCGCTGATTTTCTAGCCGCTATTGAAGGAACAATTAGAAATTTTAATGACGGGGATCTCGTCATCGGAACAATCGTTCAAGTTGGACGCGAGGAAGTTCTCGTCGACATCGGATACAAAACAGAAGGTGTTATTCCTTCTCGCGAGCTTTCAATTCGCCACGATGTAGATCCCAATGAAATTGTTAAAGTTGGAGAGAGCATTGAAGCTCTTGTCCTACAAAAAGAGGATAAAGAAGGCCGTTTAATTCTCTCAAAGAAACGCGCACAGTACGAGCGCGCATGGGGAGATATCGAAGGCAAGAAAGAGCGCGACGAAGTTGTTATTGGAACAGTTATTGAAGTTGTTAAGGGCGGACTCATCGTTGACATCGGACTTCGTGGCTTCTTACCAGCATCCCTTGTTGAGATGCGTCGCGTTCGCGATCTAACACCTTATATTGGCAAGCAGGTTGAAGCTCGAATTATCGAACTTGATAAGAATCGCAACAACGTTGTTCTTTCACGTCGTGCATTCCTCGAGCAGACTCAATCAGAGTCACGTACAACTTTCCTTAACCAACTACAAAAGGGTCAAGTGCGCTCTGGTGTTGTCTCATCCATTGTTAACTTTGGTGCATTCGTAGACCTAGGCGGAGTTGACGGCCTTGTTCACGTGTCTGAGCTCTCTTGGAAGCACATTGATCACCCTGGTGAAGTTGTAGAAGTTGGCGATGAAGTAACTGTTGAAGTTCTTGAAGTTGACTTCGAGCATGAGCGTGTATCACTTTCTCTTAAGGCAACGCAAGAAGATCCATGGCAAGCATTTGCTCGCACACATACAATCAATCAAGTTGTTCCAGGTGTGGTAACAAAGCTCGTTCCATTTGGTGCCTTCATCCGTGTACACGAAGGTATTGAAGGTCTTGTTCACATTTCAGAGTTGGCAGAACGCCACGTTGAAATCCCAGAGCAGGTTGTCGCAGTAGATGACGAACTTTTTGTAAAGATTATTGATATTGATCTAGAGCGTCGCCGTATCTCTCTTTCATTGAAGCAAGCAAATGAAGGTACAGAGATTGAGATCGAAGCATTTGATCCGACACAGTATGGAATGGCTGCTCGCTATGATGCTGAAGGAAACTTCATCTACCCAGAGGGCTTTGATGCTGAAACCCAAGAGTGGAAGCCAGGACATGAATCACAGCGCGAAGAGTGGGAGCGTCAATACGCTCAAGCACAGGAGCGTTTCTTGGCTCACAAGAAGCAGAAGGCTGAAGCGAAAGCCGCTGATGCTGCTGCAACTCCTGAAGATGGCGCAGTAGAAGCAACCGAAGAGGTTGTCGCCTCCGAATAAAGTTTGATAATAAATCCCCGCAGTTTCACGGTTTGGTTCGTCAAAACCGTTTAACTTGCGGGGATTTCTTATTCCCGCACTATCCTTATTACATGCTTGTCATTGGTTTAACCGGAGGAATAGGTAGTGGGAAATCACTTGCTGCGCAGTTCTTCGCAGAACTTGGCGCACTTGTAATCGATGCCGATCAATTAGCGCGCGCAGCTATCGAGCGAGGCTCAGCAGGATTTGATGAGGTTGTTGCAATATTCGGGGACTCTATCTTGCAAAATGGCGATATTAATCGACGCGCGTTAGGTGAATTGGTCTTCAATGACTCACATCTAAAAGAGAAACTTGAATCCATAATTCATCCATATGTTCGCAGTGAATTTGAGGCAGCGGTCGCATCGCTTACCGGAAACCAGACTTTGATCTATGAAATTCCACTCCTCTTTGAAACGGGTGGAGCCAATCGTTTTAAGACTGTTATTACTGTTGAGGCAGATTTGGATGAGCGCACACAACGTTTACGGGACAAGGGTCTGCATCCGTCTGAGATTGAGGCTCGTATGGCAGCACAGGCCTCACGCGAGGAAAGGGTCTCTATTGCCGACTTTGTCATCGAAAACAGCGGCTCAAAGGATGATTTATTGCGACAAGTCGAAAATATCTGGGAGACCTTAACCTCTTCTTCAAACTAGAATTAATCAATGCGCCCGATATCTGATTTGCAACGTCGGGTTGAACCGTTTCAAGTAATTAGTGACTATGTCCCAGCTGGCGATCAGCCAGAGGCAATTGCAGAAATTGCACGACGATTCCAAGCCGGGGAGCAGGATGTAGTGCTACTCGGTGCTACCGGAACTGGAAAATCTGCCACTACTGCTTGGTTGATTGAAAAACTGCAACGTCCAACATTGGTTTTAGCACCTAATAAAACTTTAGCCGCTCAACTCGCAAATGAGTTTCGGGAACTTCTTCCAAATAATGCGGTTGAATACTTTGTTTCATATTACGACTACTACCAACCAGAGGCATATGTTCCGCAGACGGATACTTTTATTGAGAAAGATTCGAGTGTGAATGATGAGGTTGAACGACTTCGCCATTCTGCCACAAACTCGCTACTCACCAGGCGTGATGTCATCGTTGTCGCCACAGTTTCATGTATTTATGGACTCGGCACTCCACAAGAATATATCGATCGTATGGTCACTTTGCGTGTTGGGGACGAAATAGAACGCAATGCATTATTGCGCAGATTCGTAGATGTCCAATACAAACGTAATGACATGGCCTTCGAGCGAGGTACTTTTAGAGTCCGTGGGGACACGATTGAAATTATCCCCATGTACGAGGAGCTTGCTATTCGTATAGAGATGTTTGGCGATGAAATTGAGAAAATATCAACTCTGCATCCTCTTACTGGAGAAATTATCCGCGATGAGACTGAGATGTATATTTTTCCAGCTACACACTATGCCGCTGGACCTGAAACTATTAAGCGTGCTATTGGTGAAATTGAAGATGAACTGCAGATACAACTGAATCTATTTGAAAAACAGGGAAAACTACTAGAAGCTCAACGCTTACGCATGCGCACGACTTTTGATGTTGAAATGATGGAGCAGATTGGATTTTGCAGTGGAATTGAGAATTATTCAAGACACCTGGATGGTCGTGAATCCGGATCTGCGCCTAACTGTCTTCTAGATTATTTTCCAGAAGATTTTCTAGTTGTAATTGACGAAAGTCACGTAACGGTGCCACAACTCGGTGCGATGTATGAGGGTGATGCTTCGAGAAAGCGTACGCTTGTAGAACATGGTTTCCGCTTGCCAAGTGCACTCGATAACCGCCCATTAAAGTTCCCTGAATTCCTAGAGCGAACTGCACAAAAACTCTATTTATCGGCTACTCCAGGAAAATACGAAATGGCGAAAGTTGCTGGTGATGTGGTTGAACAGGTCATTCGCCCTACCGGCCTAGTAGACCCACAGATAATCATTAAACCCATTAAAGGTCAGATTGATGATTTGCTCAATGAGATAAGTATCCGCGTTGAAAAAAATGAACGAGTCCTTGTGACGACTTTAACCAAGAAAATGTCAGAGGACCTGACCGAATACATGCAGGAGAAAGGTGTCCGAGTTCGCTATTTGCACTCAGAGGTAGATACTTTGCGACGCGTGGAGCTCCTTCGCGAACTACGCACTGGTGAATATGATGTTCTAATCGGCATCAATTTATTGCGAGAGGGTCTTGATTTACCTGAAGTTTCATTAGTTGCAATCTTGGATGCTGACAAAGAGGGCTTCTTGCGTTCAGCGACCTCATTGATTCAAACAATTGGCCGAGCCGCCCGAAATGTTTCCGGTGAAGTTCATATGTACGCCGATAACATTACCGATTCGATGGCCAAAGCCATTGATGAGACTAATCGTCGCCGTGCAAAGCAGGTGGCCTATAACCTCGAACGCGGTGTGGATCCTCAGCCGTTGCGTAAAAAAATTGCGGATATCACTGATCTTATTAACCGCGAGTCCGAAGATACGGAAGAGCTGCTTGCAAATAGCAAGAAGGCAAATCAAAAGAGCGCAACATCGGCCGGGGTATTTACCAAGTCACTGACCACTTTGCCACGACAAGAATTAATGGCGTTGATAGGCTCGCTCACTGATCAGATGAAGAATGCCGCCGGTGAGCTCCAGTTTGAGGTTGCCGCACGGCTTCGCGATGAGATCAAAATTTTAAAGCGCGAGCTGAGATCTATGGAAGAGGCAGGAATCTGATGAGTATCGATAAGTTAGTGGTTCGTGGTGCACGCGAGCATAATCTCAAAGATGTCTCAATAGAGCTCCCGCGCAACGCACTCATTGTCTTCACTGGTTTATCAGGCTCGGGAAAATCTTCATTGGCATTCGATACGATTTTTGCTGAGGGGCAACGGCGTTATGTTGAATCTCTATCAGCATATGCAAGGCAGTTCCTGGGGCAGATGGATAAGCCAGATGTTGATTTTATTGAGGGACTTTCACCTGCAGTTTCAATTGACCAAAAATCTACCAATAGGAATCCACGCTCTACAGTTGGAACCATCACAGAGGTCTACGACTATTTACGTTTACTCTTTGCGCGAGCTGGCCGCCCACACTGCCCCAAGTGTGCGAAAGCGGTTTCGCGCCAGTCACCTCAGCAGATTGTCGATCAGATTTTGGCAATGCCGGCGACGACTAAGTTTCAAGTTCTTGCGCCAGTTGTACGTTCACGCAAAGGTGAGTTTGTCGATCTCTTTGCAGAGTTAATCACACAAGGCTATTCACGTGCTCGGGTTGATGGGGAAGTGATTGCGCTTACCGATTTACCCAAGTTAAAGAAGCAGGAAAAACATACTATTGAAGTAGTTGTGGATAGGCTGACAGCAAAAGTTGAAAGTAAAACTCGGCTGACCGATTCGATTGAAACTGCCCTACGTTTAGCATCTGGAATTGTGGTCTTGGATTTCGTTGACTCCAAGACTAGTGACAAAGAACGCACGTTTAGTGAACACCTTGCTTGCCATGATTGCAACCTTTCTTTTGAAGAGCTAGAGCCACGCTCGTTTTCATTTAACTCACCTTTTGGCGCATGTCCAGAGTGTTCAGGTATTGGCACAAAGTTAGAGGTCGATGAGGACTTGATTATTCCGGATGACTCAATCTGCATAAATGAGGGTGCAATAGCCCCGTGGTCAGGAGGGCAATCCTCTGATTACTTTATCCGCCTTCTGGAAGCTCTTGCTAAGGACCTTCCATTTTCACTTGATACCCCTTGGAAGAAACTCTCCGTTAAAGTCAAAGAAGCGATTTTAAATGGGTATGAGTTTGAAATAAAGATGAAGTACAAAGGCCGCTATGGCACCAAGAATTACACAACGGGTTTCGAAGGGGTAGTTCCTTTTATCCACCGGCGTCATAGCGAAACTGATAGTGATTACAGTCGCGATAAATATGAGGCCTATATGCGCGAGATTCCTTGCCACGTATGCGCCGGCGCACGGTTAAAACCAGAGGTATTGGCGGTAACAATCGGAAATAGAAATATCAGTGAAATGACCGAGCTTTCTATTTCTGAGTGCGCGGAATTTCTCAAAAACATTAAGCTGACAAAGCGAGAGGCGCAGATCGCTGAACGCGTAATGAAAGAGGTTCATGCGCGTCTTGGTTTTCTCCTAGATGTCGGACTGGATTACTTATCACTCGCACGACCAGCAGCGACACTTTCTGGGGGAGAGGCACAGAGAATCCGTCTTGCAACTCAGATTGGTAGCGGACTTGTTGGGGTTCTCTACGTACTAGATGAGCCGAGTATCGGGCTTCATCAACGCGATAACCATCGCCTTATCGAGACGCTTACACACCTGCGTGATCTTGGAAATACATTGATTGTGGTCGAACACGACGAAGAAACTATTCGCACAGCCGACTGGATTGTAGATATTGGACCAGGAGCCGGTGAACATGGTGGACACGTAGTCGTCTCTGGTAGTTATGAGGAGTTAATTGCATCTAAGGAATCAATTACAGGTGCATATCTTTCGGGGCGTAAATCCATTTCAATACCAGCAACTCGTCGGCCAATAGACTCAAAGCGAGTTTTGACGGTTAAGGGTGCACGCGAGAATAACCTCCAGAATATTGATGTAGAAATTCCTCTTGGAGTATTCGTGTCCGTGACCGGTGTTAGCGGTTCGGGAAAATCCACTTTAGTGAACGATATTTTGTATACAACGCTTGCAAATAAACTCAATGGTGCACGATTAGTACCAGGTCGGCATAGAAGCGTGAGTGGAATTGACTTGCTCGACAAGGTTGTCCATGTAGATCAATCTCCTATCGGACGTACTCCACGATCAAATCCTGCTACATACACCGGTCTCTTCGATAAGGTGCGAGCTTTGTTCTCTGAAACCACCGAAGCAAAGATTCGTGGCTATCAGCAGGGAAGGTTTTCGTTTAACGTTAAAGGCGGACGATGCGAGAACTGCTCTGGCGATGGAACAATCACGATTGAGATGAACTTTTTACCCGACGTTTATGTACCGTGCGAAGTCTGCCACGGTGCTCGCTACAACCGAGAGACGCTAGAGGTTCACTACAAAGGAAAAACTATTGCGGATGTGCTGGACATGCCTATCGAGGAAGCGCATGCTTTTTTTGAATCAGTTCCAACCATTGCACGTTTTTTAAAGACGCTCAATGATGTGGGCTTGGGCTATGTACGTCTAGGGCAATCAGCACCAACGTTGTCAGGAGGAGAGGCACAACGCGTAAAACTGGCAACCGAGCTTCAACGTCGCTCAACCGGACGGACAATTTATGTCCTCGATGAACCTACGACTGGATTGCACTTTGAAGATGTCAGCAAACTTCTAATTGTTCTCAATCGCTTGGTTGATACTGGAAACACGGTTGTAGTTATTGAACATAATTTAGATGTTATTAAGTGCTCTGACTGGGTCATCGATTTGGGGCCAGAGGGTGGTTTCCGAGGGGGATTAGTAGTAGCCGAGGGAACTCCAGAGGAAGTAGCAAAAGTAAAAGTTAGTTACACAGGTCAGTATTTAGCGCCGATGCTGGCAAATAATCGAAAAACTGCTGCAAAAAAGTAAAACCATGGCAGATCCGCAGAGTTATCGGCCGAGTAATATTCCAGAGCACCCTGGGGTTTACCGTTTCTATAACGCAGATGATGTTGTGATTTATGTCGGCAAAGCTAAAAACCTGAAAAATCGGCTCAGCAGTTATTTCCAGTCAAACCTTGCGACGAAAACAGATCGCATGGTTCATGAGGCAGTTCGTGTTGAATGGACAATTGTTGCTACGGAAGTTGAAGCCCTGCAACTTGAGTTCTCCTGGATTAAACAGTTCAATCCCTACTACAACGTTCAATTCAAAGATGATAAGTCTTATCCATATTTGGCGGTAACGAATAATGAGGAGTATCCGCGCATTTTTATCACTAGAAAATCTAAACGTCCGGGAATTTCATATTTCGGGCCATTCACTCATACGTGGGCACTGCGTAATACTTTAGATGTCATTTTGAAGGTCTTTCCTATTCGTTCTTGTTCCACTGGCAATTTCAAGCGAGCTCAAATGAGTAAGCGCCAGTGCCTTTTGGGGGATATTGGAAAATGTGCAGCCCCTTGTGTCAACTGGGTGAGCCAAGAGGACCACAAAAAACTATCTGACCGACTTGTTTCTTTTATGGCTGATGGGAATGCTGACATTGTCCCAACTTTGCGCGCTGAGATGGAGATTGCATCTTCACGAGAAGAGTTTGAGCGAGCAAGCAAAATCAGAGACTCAATCAGTGCAATAGAGCGCGCGCAAGAGTCAACAGACGCAGCGTTGCCTGAGAGTTTGACGGCAGATGTAGTTGCAATTCATAGAGATGGTGTTCATGCAGCGGGTTCAATTTTCATTATCCGAGGTGGATCAATTAAGGGTTCGCGATCGTGGATTGTTGACCATAGTAAATCTCTTGAAGATGCGGACGAAATAAGCGCGCTATTTTTCTCAATTTATAGTCAGAGTGCTGCACATGAGATTCCCTCAGAGATCTTGGTCAATGAAATCCCGAAGGACTCTTCAGTCTTAGAGGGCTGGTTATCAGATTTAAGAGGTGGACCCGTGGCTTTGAAGACTCCACTTAGGGGAGAAAAAGTTGAGATTATGCAGACCGTCAAGCGGAATGCACAGTACTCACTTATTCAATATTTGAGCAAACGATCAACAGATGCTGCAGTGAGTGGCAAAGCTCTTATTGAAATTGAAGAGTCTCTCGATTTAGATCGCACACCACTGCGAATCGAATGCTTCGATATTTCAAACATCTCTGGGACATCGGTTGTAGCGTCAATGGTGGTTTTTGAAGATGGCCTAGCAAAAAAGAGTGAATACCGCAGATTCATCATTAACACTGATGATGGTTTTGATGACACACGGGCAATGCATCAAGTAATTACTCGGAGATTAAAGCGACTACAAGATGACAGAACGGTAGATGCCGCTGAGGTGGCGCAATATGGTGGAAAACTGAGCAAATTTTCCTATCCTCCCCAGCTGATTGTTGTCGATGGAGGTGCACCACAAGTTAATGCTGCCGCACGAGCGCTGCGAGAATTAGGCATCAATGACATAGCCCTGTGCGGACTAGCCAAGCGGCTAGAGGAAGTTTGGCTCCCTGGATCGAGTGATCCAATAATCTTGCCTCGAACGAGTGAGGGCTTGTATTTGCTGCAGCGAATCCGTGATGAGGCACACCGCTTTGCAATAACTTTCCATAGGTCCCGCAGATCCAAGGTTATGCTGGAATCTATTTTGGATGAAGTTCCGCAACTAGGCCAGGCAAGACGTGCAGCGCTACTTGAAAGGTTCGGTTCGGTTGCAGCTATACGCAAAGCAAAATTGGATGATATTGCTGCCACTCCAGGAATTGGTATAAAAATAGCTTCGATAATCGAAGAGCACCTAAGAGTAATCACGACTCAAAAAGTTGATACTTCTACGGGCGAGATATTGAGTGATTAATGTTGCGCAATGATTTTTTCTTCCGGACTCCGGAACAGCAGATTGAATCCTTGACGACTTTCGCCAAGAAAGTGTTGCAACTTTATGGGCTCACCAATATTGAAATAGAGTGCATCAACTATGAATTCAATATAACTTTTTCTGTGTCAACCGATTCCGGAGAAAAATATGCACTGCGGATTAACATAAATTCCACGCGTACCAGCGAAAATATCTTAGCGGAGATTGAGTGGGTACAGTTTTTAGCACGTATTCCAGAAGTTAACGTTCCAACGCCGATTGCAAATCTTGAAAGTGAATATCTGACTGTACTTGATCATCAAGACAGCGGTCAAACGTTGAATTGTGTTCTGTATTCATGGCTTGATGGAGTAGAAGTTGGAGACGAACCTTCAATTGAACAACTTCATAATATTGGTAGAGCTATAGCCAGTATGCATAAAGCATCATCAGAATTCACGCTTTCATCGAAATCACAATTACCCTTATTTAAAGATCTCCTATGGGGAACTGAAGACTTTCTATTCGGCCCAAAGTCCGTCCTCAGCGAAAGTCACAGTAAGTTATTGAATCGAGCTGCTGAACTTGTTATTAAATTCACTAATGAACTGTATGAAAAATCAACAAGCCAGATTATTCATGCCGATATTCATGGATGGAATCTGATTTCCAATGATGGGTGGATATATATCTTTGATTTTGATGATTGTGGCTTCGGACTGGCAGCCCAGGATATTGCTGTAGCCCTCTACTATCTAGATACTCCAGAACAGAATGCGGCCCTCCTTGCTGGTTATACAAGTGTCATTCCCTTGCCAGAATACTCAGAGCCGGCGATGAAGGCACTTCTTTTGCAGCGTAGGTTGATGTTACTGAATTATCTTTTCGAAACGAGTAACCAAGAGCACAAGGAAATGCTTCCGGAATACTTGTCAAAGACTATTGAGCGTGTTTCTGGGTTCTTGACAGATGTAAGAGGATATCCCCATGAGCAGCAATGAGATTTTGATACTTAGCGGGATGTCTGGGGCGGGCCGATCCACGGTAGCCCATGCATTAGAGGATTTAGGTTGGTACGTCGTTGATAACCTGCCTCCAGCTCTACTTCCGCAGTTGGTCAGTAAAGATGCCGGACCAGACGGTAAGGAGTATGCGGTAGTTGTTGATGTGCGAGGAGGGCATTTCTTTGACGAACTGATGCATGCTTTAGAACAACTTAAGAGTAATGGCTCGGAGTACCAATTAGTTTTTCTAGACGCAACAGATCAAGCATTAGTTCAACGCTTTGAATTGACGCGACGACCACATCCATTGCAAGGTTCGGACCGCATAGTCGATGGAATCGCTCGAGAACGTGAAAAATTAGATGAAGTGAGATCACAATCAGATATATCTATAGATACAACAAATTTAAATGTTCATCAATTAGAAAAGCGTGTTGGCGAAATCTTTGGAAGTGGAAAAGTTCAAGGAATTCGCATAAATGTTCTATCATTTGGATACAAATATGGAATTCCAGTCGATTCTGACCTAGTGCTAGATGCTCGTTTTATTCCTAATCCACATTGGATACCTGAGTTACGACCTTTGACGGGATTAACTCCTCAGGTAAGCGCAAAGGTTTTAGGTAATACCGGAGTTCAAGATTTTGTTAAAAGTTATGTTAGTTTGGTCGCGGCGATGATTCCCGGATATATCCATGAAGGTAAGAAGTATTTAACTATTGCTATCGGATGTACTGGTGGCAAGCATAGAAGTGTTGCGCTGACACAAGAGATAGCGAATCAGCTTAATGAACTAAAAAAAGTAAATGATATTGAAGTATCTGCTTACCCAACCCACCGGGATATTGGACGTGAATAATAGTGAGTAAAGTTGTTGCACTTGGTGGAGGTCATGGTTTATCGGCAACACTTTCGGCACTTCGCACAATCACTTCTGAAATAACCGCAATAGTCACCGTTGCGGACAACGGTGGTTCAAGTGGTCGATTGCGCCAAGAGTTTGAGATTTTCCCTCCTGGAGATTTACGAATGGCTCTTGCCGCTCTCTGTGCTGATGATGAGTGGGGCCGGACGTGGGCCGACATCATGCAGCACCGTTTTGTAAGCTCTGGTGAATTAAATGGTCATGCATTGGGCAACTTACTGCTCGCTTCTTTGTGGAGTCTTGATGAAGATCCAGTAGTGGGATTAGATCGCGTAGGTTCGTTACTTAAAGTAGTCGGTCGCGTTCTTCCAATGGCTGCGGTTCCTTTAGACATAGAGGGAACGTTTAATACTTCTACTGGGCGAATAGTAGTTCGTGGGCAAAAAGAGGTGGCAACCGCAAAGGGTCGAATCGAATCTTTGCGAGTGATTCCACAAAATCCGCCTGCACGCATGGAAGCACTCACTGCAATTCGAGTAGCCGATTGGATCACCATGGGACCAGGCTCATGGTTCTCAAGTGTGATGCCACATCTGTTGGTACCTATGCAGCTAGATGCTCTCAGTAGGACTAAGGCCAAAAAAATTCTTATTCTCAACTTGGATTCAAATTCGAGCAACAACCCCTTTGCAACGGGTGAAGAGTTTTCTGGATCAACGCCCGAAGAGCATCTGGAACTCTTTGCTGAGTACGCCCCTGATGTAAAAATCGATTATTTTCTTGTGGATAATTCGGTGGTTCGTAATGAAAAATCTCTTGCCGCAATGGCCCGAAAGCTTGGTGGCCAGGTAGTGGCAGTCGACATTCGCAGAGCTCCGGGGAGTGTCCATCATGAGGTTCCACAATTAGCTCTTCATTTGAGCCACATTATGCGCAAAAGTTTGGTTGGATAAGCACATGGCAATGACAGCATCGGTTAAGGACGAACTCAGTCGTATCGCAATAACAAAACCGTGTTGCCGTAAGGCGGAAGTCTCATCGCTGCTTCGCTTTGCTGGGGGCCTGCATGTGGCGGCAGGGAAGATTTTAATTGAAGTTGAATTAGATACTTCTCAGAGCGCACGGAGATTACGTAAAGACATCGCCGACATTTATGGGCATGACTCTGATTTAGCGGTTCTATCATCGGGTGGATTGCGAAAAGGTTCTCGCTATGTTGTGCGAGTAATTGAAGCCGGAGATGCATTAGCTCGACAAACTGGTTTAGTGGATTCACATGGTCGTCCAGTGCGCGGCCTCCCACCCCAAGTAGTTTCCGCAGCAATTTGTGATTCCGAAGCGGCATGGCGCGGAGCCTTTATCGCTCACGGATCATTAACTGAACCCGGTCGATCTTCTTCGCTTGAAATTACCTGCCCAGGACCTGAAGCCGCACTGGCCCTTGTGGGTGCTGCTAGACGAATGGGAATTGTTGCCAAGGCGCGCGAAGTTCGTGGTGTCGATAGAGTGGTAATTCGAGATGGTGATGCCATAGGTGTGCTTTTGACCAGACTCGGAGCGCACGAATCAGTTCTTGCGTGGGAAGAGCGCCGCATGCGCCGGGAAGTTCGCGCAACTGCAAATCGCTTAGCAAACTTTGATGATGCCAATCTTCGTCGTTCGGCCCGTGCTGCTGTAGCGGCATCGGCTCGTGTGGCTCGAGCAATGGAAATTCTTGGAGCCAGCATCCCTGAGCATTTAAAAGAGGCAGGGGAGTTACGTATCAATCACGGTCAAGCCTCGCTTGAAGAGCTCGGTTCATTGGCTGTTCCGGCGATGACCAAGGATGCAATTGCTGGTCGCATTCGTCGGCTCTTGGCAATGGCTGATAAACGAGCGGCAGAGCTTGGGATTCCTGATACCGAAAGTGGTCTTTCACCTGATTTGCTGAATTAAATTGCCTTGAATCTGCACCACATTGCGGAGAGTTCACTAGATGGCCACTGATAGGATTACCTCAAGACCCCAACGTTGTGGCAGTTTTTTTGCACCTCCAACGAATGGGCCTTCTAGCCCCTTAAGCAGCAAGGAAAATTATTATGATTAATGTCGGAATTAATGGCTTTGGCCGCATCGGACGTAACTTTTTCCGTGCCAGCCTAACAAACCCAAATATCAATATCGTGGGCATCAACGACTTGACCCCCAATGAAACACTTGCCCACTTGCTCAAGTATGACTCAATCCTAGGACGCTTGGGGTTAGAAGTTACTTTTACAGATGATTCAATCACCGTTGATGGAAAGATGATCAAAGTATTCTCAGAGCGTGACCCAGCAAATTTGCCATGGGGTTCAATCAATGCCGATGTTGTAGTTGAGTCAACAGGTCACTTCACTAAAGCCGAAGATGCAGGTAAGCACATTACCTCTGGCGCTAAGAAGGTAATCATCTCGGCACCGGCAAGCGATGAAGACATCACGATTGTGATGGGTGTTAACCATGAAAAATATCATCCTGCAAATCACCACATCATTTCAAATGCTTCATGTACTACTAACTGCCTAGCTCCCATGGCAAAGGTGCTTAATGATAATTGGGGAATCGTTAAGGGTTTGATGACAACAATCCACGCCTACACAAATGATCAGGTAATCCTAGATTTTCCTCACAAAGATCTTCGCCGTGCACGTGCAGCGGCAACAAATATGATTCCTACATCAACGGGTGCAGCTAAGGCGATTGCGCTTGTATTGCCAGAGCTCAAAGGTAAGTTAGATGGATATGCAATGCGCGTTCCAGTTCCAACTGGATCCGCAACTGATTTAACGGTAGAGCTCGCAAAAGAGGCGACAGCTGCAGAAATTAATGCTGCTATGAAGGCTGCTGCCAATGGTGCGCTGAAGGGTTACCTGACTTACACCGAAGATCCAATCGTTTCATCAGATATCGTGACTGATCCATCCTCATGTATTTTCGATTCTGGCTTAACAAAAGTAATTGGAAATCAAGTCAAGATTGTTGGTTGGTATGACAACGAGTGGGGTTATTCAAACCGTCTTGTCGATTTGATTAGTTATGTTGGCAAGACGCTTTAATGACTTCACTGTCAGATTTTGATGTAGCTGGCAAGCGAGTCTTTCTGCGCTGTGATCTGAATGTTCCATTGAAAGATGGAGTAATTAAAGACGATGGTCGTATAAAGGCCTCGCTGCCAACTATCGAACTCCTCCTGGAAAGAGGTGCCTCACTTGTAATCGCGGCGCATCTAGGCCGCCCAAAGGGGATTGCCACAACTGAATTGTCGCTAGCACCAGTTGCCAAGCGACTAGGCGAACTACTGGGACGTGAAATCTTATTTACTGGAGATGTCACAGGCGATGGAGTTACTGCAATTGCTCAGAATTTGCAGTCAGGCCAGATATTACTCCTCGAGAATATTCGTTTCAGTGCCGCAGAGACAAGTAAGGACGAGACAGAACGAGCAGCTTTTGCCGCAAAGTTAGCACTACTTGCTGATGTTTATGTTGGTGATGGTTTCGGTGCCGTTCATCGTAAACACTCATCGGTCTATGATTTACCAAAACTGCTTCCTCGTTGTGCAGGATTACTTGTCGAAGCAGAGGTAGAAGTCCTAAAAAAGCTAACACAGAGTCCGGCTCGCCCTTACGGAGTAATTTTAGGTGGAGCAAAAGTCTCGGATAAATTAGGTGTTATTGAAAATCTTTTAGGCAAAGTTGATGTTCTAGCTATTGGCGGGGGAATGGTTTTCACTTTCCTCGCAGCCCAAGACAAAGAGATCGGTACGTCTTTAGTTGAGACGGAAATGATTGATGTCGTTAAAGGGCTCATAGCAAGTGCTGCAGATAAAGGGGTCCAACTTATTTTGCCTACTGACATTGTTGTCGCACCAGCCTTTAGTGCTGATGCGAAACCAACATTGGTGTCAGCAGATGATATTCCTGCCGATCAAATGGGCCTCGATATTGGACCTGCATCAGCTGCTCTCTTTGCCTATGAGATTGAAAAGTGTGCAACAGTATTTTGGAATGGTCCGATGGGGGTCTTTGAGTTTGCCAATTTCTCTGCAGGCACTAAGACTGTTGCAACCGCGCTCACAAAGGTTTCAGGAATTTCAGTTGTTGGAGGCGGAGATTCGGCGGCGGCGGTAAGAGCTCTTGGATTTGCTGACTCGGATTTCGGTTATATTTCAACTGGTGGCGGTGCATCACTTGAGTATTTAGAGGGCAAGGAACTTCCTGGCCTATTAGCGTTAGGGTTATAGGGAGATTCCAATGCGTAAACCATTGATGGCTGGAAACTGGAAGATGAATTTAAATCATCTTGAGGCGATTGCAGTTGCGCAGAAATTGGTTTATTCACTTGATGATAAGGATTATGACGCCGTTGATGTTGCAGTTATTCCACCTTTTACTGACATTCGCTCTATCCAAACTCTCATTGACGGAGACCGCCTGCGTTTGACCTACGGAGCTCAAGATCTTTCACCAGAAGCAAGTGGCGCATTCACCGGAGATATTTCTGGTTCTATGTTGCACAAGCTCGGATGTACATATGTTTTGGTGGGACACTCAGAGCGCCGTTCAGTTCATAGTGAAAGTGACGCTCTCATCAATCGTAAGATTAAGGCTGCTTTAGCCCACGAGATGATTCCAATTTTTTGTGTCGGAGAAGAACTCTCAGTGCGCGAATCAGGGACGCATGTCAGCCACGTCATCCGTCAGATTCGTAGTGGGTTAGAAGGGTTAACAAAACCAGAGCTAAAAAAATTAGTAATAGCGTACGAACCAGTGTGGGCGATTGGAACGGGAAAAGTTGCAACTCCAGAGGATGCTCAAGAAGTATGCGCAGCTATTCGTGAAGAGATTGAAAACATCGGCTCGCCGGAGATAGCCGCAGCTATGCGCGTTCTCTATGGAGGCTCAGTCAAGTCCTCAAATGTGGCCGAGATTATGGCAAAGCCTGATGTTGACGGTGCTTTAATAGGCGGAGCGAGCCTAGATCCTGAAGAGTTGGCAAAGATTGTGAAGTTTTACGCGCAAGGCTAAGTAAAGCCAGAGCCTGATTTGAAGGTATCCTTACCCTCTACGAAACAAGGAGTTTACGAACCGTGAAACTAGCTCTCTCAATCTTGCTCATCATTACCAGCGTCCTCATGATTCTGCTCGTACTTTTGCATAAGGGCAAAGGAAGCGGACTCTCTGATCTATTCGGTGGTGGCGTTTCTTCGAGCTATGGCGGTTCTTCCGTAGTAGAGCGAAACCTTGATCGCATCACGATTGTTGTTGGGGGACTCTGGTTTGCATTGGTAGTCGCTTTAAGCCTTGTTCTTAAATAAAATATTTTCCATTTCGATTTTTTCTAGAGGAGTAACGCATGGCAAGTGCAATTCGCGGTAGTCGAGTTGGTGCAGGACCAATGGGTGAGGCAGAGCGTGGTGATTCAATTGCACGTGCGTATGTTTCTTATTTTTGTGCAAATGGACATGAAGTTCGACCATCATTTGCCGTAGAAGAGACTGTCGTTATTCCCGCTGAATGGGATTGTCCAAAGTGCGGATATCCAGCAGGCAGAGATAGAAATAATCCGCCTAGCCCAATCAAGAATGAACCTTACAAGACTCACTTAGCTTACGTAAAGGAACGACGTACTGACGCAGAAGGTGAGCGACTTCTAGAAGAAGCCTTACGCAAGATTCGTGGGGACGATTAAAGAGATTTAAGAGTCTCTATTATCTTTGCTATTCCGGAACTTCGATCTGTGAGATTCAAGCGCAATAGCGGAAAGTTTCGTGACGCTAATGCGTTTCCATCACCGAGTGCTTGCGCTGAAAGCAATGTTGAAAATCCGAAATTCTTTCCCGGTATAGCAATATCTTTGAGTACATCACCAGTAATTTGAAGGAATGCACCGTTTTGTTGGCCACCTTTATGGAACTGACCAGTTGAGTGGAGGAAGCGTGGACCCCACCCAAATGTGACAGGCCGGTTAGCTTTTGCAGAAAGTAATGCTCTGACATTTGAAATCGCTTTATCATCGCGGCGATCTAGATAAGCCATCACAGCTACATACCCATCATCTGGAATGCTGGCAATAAAACGCTCCAAAGCGGTTTTGAGATCAACACCCTCACCAAAAATCTCTACATCTTCGTCGGTAGCAGTAGGAGAGAATTTTGGAAGCACACCGGCCCAGTCATTCAAAAGGAGTGATGTTGCCTCTTTTGCCTCAGTGACGTTGGGTTGATTAAAGGGATCGATTGCTAATGCTGCGCCGACGAGCGCAGTTACCCATTCCCAAACGATGAACTGGGAAGCTAAATCAGCGTTTATGACTAAGTCTGCTGAACCTGCATATGCAATAGAAAATAAATCATCCCCGACATTTGAATCAACAACAATAGGTAGACGCCCTACTTGGTTTTTGCCCGTTGATTCAGCCACGAGTTGTTCAATCCAGTCACTTAAACCAGGCATGTCGGATCCAGAATCGCAATAACTCATGTACTGACCAGATAAGTAGGCAATGGCATATGCCATATCAACTACCAAAGTCGAATCCTTAAGAAACGCTTTTTTGGTGGCACTTGCATTATCAAGTAGTACTGAGACATCAACACCAATTAATGCAGATGGCACTAGACCGAACGCACTCAAAACACTAAATCTGCCCCCAACATGCGGATCGGCATTTATCACCGCGTATCCAGCTGCGCGCGCAGAAATATCCAGGGGAGACGAGGGATCTGTGACGATGACAATATGATTTTGAGGGATTAGACCAGATTGAGAAAATGCTTCTTCAAATAATCCGCGCTGCGATGATGTCTCAATTGTTGAACCTGATTTAGAGCTCACAACAACGATCGTGGTTGCAAGATCTCCCACTAAAGCATGTGCAATATAGTTCGGATCGGTAGAGTCCAAAACAAAGAGATCTCGATTGAAAGTTTGAGCGATAACTTCTGGTCCTAATGAAGAACCACCCATTCCACACAGCACTACCCGTTTTTTATCACGGTGTTTTGCACAAAGGGCATCAAGAATGGGAAGTAATTCCCTTGAACTTTCAGGTAAATCAATCCAGTTAAGGCGAACTTTCGCTTCAGTAGCGGCCTCCGCTCCCCAGATACTCGAATCCTTCATCGCCAGCCTTGCGTGAGTATTACTTAAAGCCACATATCGTGGGTCAGTTCTATCGATGAGATGAACAATATTTCCAGAGAGCGAGGTCATTGTAGTTGAGCAGCCTTTACTGTAGTTAATAGTTCTTCCCATGCTTGGGCGAACTTATTGACACCATCTACTTCAAGATCATCCGTTACTGAGTTAAGCGAGATGTTGAGCCCAGAGAGAGATTTAAATATTTCCACAGCTTCGCCATATCGGGAAGTAATAGTGTCTGGGCGAACAATCGCATGGTCAATGACAGCATCGAGAGTGGCTTGTGGCATCGTATTAACTGTATGTGGAGCAATTAATTCGACAACGTATCGAGTGTCGTCATAAGTAGGATCTTTAACGCCAGTGGAAGCCCACAGTGGCCGCTGTTTGTGTGCACCACGCGCAACCTGTGCGGACCAACGCGCCGAAGAGAATTTTTCTTCAAACAGCTGATAGGCAAGATGAGCATTAGCTATGGCTGCTTTACCGAGTAATGCTTGTGCTTCACTACTGCCGTCCTTCTTCAACAGTGCATCGACTGCTGAATCTATTCGACTAACAAAAAAGGATGCTACCGAGTGGACATGAGATGGATTGGTTGCCGATTCAATTCCTGACATGTACGCATCGATAACTGCCCCATATCTCTTAACTGAAAAAATTAAAGTTACATTGACACTTATTCCTGCTGCGACAAGCGCTGTGATTGCCGGAAGTCCCTCAAGTGTTGCCGGGACTTTGATCATCAGATTTGGTCTATCAACTATTGCCCATAGTTCTTTGCCAGCTGCAATAGTGCCTTGGGTATCACTTGCTAGACGAGGATCTACCTCAATACTTACGCGACCATCAATACCTTTAGAAGTTGAGTAGATGTCTTTGAATAAATCACATGCTTTGCGAACGTCGTCTGTAGTTAATTTCTTCACACACTCATCTGGGGTTAAGTCTTTCATGAGGGCGATGTCGCTTGCATACTCATTGGCTCCGGATATTGCCGCAGCAAATATGCTGGGATTAGTTGTTACTCCTACTACAGAGTCGGCAGCAATTCGGGAAGGTAATGAGTGTGCGCTAGTCCCAGAAATTTTTGCGCGCGATAAATCATCTAACCAAATTGAAGTCCCATTAGCTCCGACATCACGTGCGCTCACGCAAGCGCTGCCTTAATTCGATTTGATACATTCTCTACCGAGAAGCCGAACTCACTGAACAGTTTCTTTGCATCAGCTGATGCGCCAAAATGCTCGATTGAAATTGCGATTCCTTTGTCGCCAATAATTTCACGCCATCCCTGTGCGATTCCAACCTCGATGCTTACTTTTAAGGGGATTGAAGCTGGAAGCACGGTATTTCTATAAAAATCATCTTGCTCACTAAACCACTCAAGGCACGGTGCACTCACCACACGTACAGCGATGCCATCATTTTTAAGTGATGTTTGTACCTCAAGTGCCAAAGTGACTTCGGAACCTGTTGCAATTAATATTGCGACGGGCTTTTCTGTATCACTTAAAATATATGCACCTTTGGCAACGTCGGAAGCGGATTCGCATTGTTCGCGGTCTATTACTGGAAGATTCTGACGGGAGAGCAATATTCCTGCTGGACGGTTTCGAATAAGGATTTGTTTCCAGGCTTCAACCACCTCATTGGCATCGGCAGGTCTAATGACATCTAAGCCTGGAATCGCGCGCAGAGCAGCAAAGTGTTCGATGGGTTGGTGAGTGGGACCATCCTCACCAACACCGATGGAATCATGTGTCCACACAAATGTGACAGGGATTTTCATCAATGCAGCAAGACGGACAGCTGGGCGCATGTAGTCACTGAAGACTGCAAAGGTTCCACCAAATGAGCGGGTCAGTCCATGCAGGGATATGCCGTTGAGAATTGCTCCCATTGCATGCTCGCGGATACCGAAGTGAATTATTCGACCAAAAGGATTAGCGCCTTTAATTGCACTTGAAGAAGGAAGAAACGAGCCGCCGCCATCGATACTCGTATTGTTTGATCCAGCTAAATCAGCTGACCCTCCCCAAAGTTCTGGAAGAACTTTAGCTAGCGCATTTATAGTGTCACCAGAGGCAGCACGGGTAGCGATCTCTTTACCTGTCGTAAATATTGGCAAATCTTTATCCCAACCTGCAGGGAGACCGCGATTTTGTAAGCGTTGTAACAATGTCGCTGCGTCAGGATTAGCTGAACTCCATAATTCAAAAATCTTATTCCAATCCTTGCGTAAATCTGCTCCACGTTTTTTAACTTCTCTCACGTGATTTAAGATTTCTTGTGGCATTGCAAAATGTTCTTCGGGATTGAGTCCCAAAAGTGTTTTTGTGGCTGCAATCTCTTCTGCACCTAAAGCTGAACCATGAGATTTTCCAGTGCCGCGCAATGTAGGCGCCGGCCATGCAATCACAGTCTTCAAGCGAATAAGTGTTGGTTTGGATGTCTCTTCTTTAGCGGCTCGCATTGCTGAATCCAGAGCAGAAATATCCACACTTCCATCGCTATCTGCGGCAACTTCTAAAACATTCCAACCATAAGCGCGGTAACGCATTGAAACATCCTCAGTAAAAGCATTGTGAGTATCACCCTCGATTGAAATTCTATTGTCGTCATAAATGACTTTAAGATTTCCGAGTTCTTGTGTTCCAGCCAGAGATGACGCTTCTGCGCTCACTCCTTCTTGCAAATCTCCGTCAGAACAAATCACCCATATGTTGTGATCAAATAAAGACTCACCAGATTTAGCCTTAGGGTCTAACAATCCACGTTCATATCGTGACGCCATCGCCATTCCCACCGCAGTACCAACTCCTTGGCCAAGTGGGCCAGTAGTCATTTCAACACCTGCAGTATGGCCGTACTCAGGATGGCCCGGTGTTAATGAACCCCACGTTCTAAAGCTTTTTAGGTCATCCATCTCTAATCCATAACCACTATAGAACAGTTGCGTGTACAGGGTTAGGGAAGAGTGACCGCATGAAAGAATAAATCGGTCTCGTCCAATCCACGTTGGATCAGATGGATCATGAACTAAGTGACGTTGAAATAGCAAGTAAGCAACTGGAGCCAACGACATTGCCGTTCCAGGATGACCGTTACCAGCTTTTTGAACTGCATCTGCTGCTAAGGCGCGAGAATAGGTAATCGCACGATTGTCGAGATCGCTCCAACCCACAATTGTGCTCATGGTGAATTTTCCATTTCTTTTCGTTGCACGGATAACCAAACTCCCCAAGCATTAATCCACACTAATGTTGACCCAGCGATATGAATAGCGACAAGTAGTTCAGGTACGCCTTGAAGGTACTGAATTGCGCCGATTGCACCTTGTGACAAAGATAAAAGTGCAAAAATTGCTAACCGTTTTTTAGTCAATCCAGAAGTTTCGGGTGAAAGAAAAAATGCTAGGGATACTACAAGTAAAAAAACGACAGCAACTGCATGATAAAAAGTTGCATCTTGTATCCTGATACTCAGACGTGGAGCATCAACATCACCTGCGTGTGGTCCTGCGCCAGTGACAATAGTTCCGAGTACAACTACTGTCGCAGCAATCGCTACGTGCAATTTTGAAAAAATATCTATAGCTCGTGGAGATATTCTTTTTACAGCAGGCGTTCGCCTTCTTGAGTAAAGCGAAACGGCAGCGGCTATAAGAATTGTAGATAGAAGGTAATGACTCGCAACTGATATTGGATTTAGGTTAGTCAAGACTGTAATACCGCCTAAAATCCCTTGACCGAAAATTCCAAGGAATTGTCCTAATGCAAGTCCTCGCAAATCTTTTCTGCCTGATTGCATAACTGCGATTAAAGTAACTAAGGCTGCGAGTACAAGCACAAAAGTCAAGAGTCGGTTAGAAAATTCAATCCACGAGTGCAATTGGCCCTCGGCTTGCCCAGGCACCGGTGCGTATGAACCAGGCGTACATTCGGGCCATGTCGGACAGCCCAGTCCCGATCCAGTCAGTCGAACTCCACCGCCAGTTACTACGATTGCAGATTGCATAAAGAGCAAAATCCCTGTGGCGGCCGGCAGGATTCGTTTCGACATCTCACGCGCTCGGCTCATGGCCTAACCCTATGGCCAAGCTTGGTCTGCGGGTTGGAGTGGCCTTTGGTGTCGAATTACGACACAATAGTGTTGTGAAATTAGCCCAGTCCAAGAATCTAGCCAAGGTAGATGATCCGCGTACGCGTGATCTCGTAGCCCGTTCAATTCTTGAAAATGGACCTTCGAGCGCGGCGACTCTAGCGGCCCGATTGGGTTTAACACCGGCGGGAATTCGTCGTCATCTAGATTTACTGGTTTCTGAAGGAGTTCTCGAGGCACGTGAACCTCGCTCCACTCTTGTCCGCGGACGCGGTAGGCCATCGAAAGTATTTTTAATGTCTGATTCTGGCCGTGAAAAATTCGAGCACTCATATGATGATTTAGCTGTATCTGCTCTTAAATTTATGTCTGCCCAATTAGGGGAGCACCTTGTTCAATCATTTGCCAACTCCCGTGCTGAAGAGCTTGAACGCAAGGCGGCAGTGGAATTAGCGAAGAAAAAAAATAAGAGTTTGGCCCTTGCCGAATTTCTAACAGAGCAGGGTTATGCAGCAAGTATTCAAGAACGTCCTTTGGGTGAAGAGTTGTGTCAGCATCACTGTCCTATCGCCCACGTCGCAACTGAGTTTCCACAGTTGTGTGAAGCCGAAACTGAGGCGCTTTCTCGTTTATTAGGAACGCACGTTCAACGGCTAGCCACCATCGCGCATGGCGATGGTGTATGTACAACTTTCATTCCCACTCCACAAACCAGCTCAGCAAACAGAAAGGTACGTGCATGACAATCGCACATCCAGAACTCGACGGTCTCGGCAATTACGAATACGGCTGGTCAGATAAAAGTGAAGTGGGTACGAATGCACGTCGTGGTATCAACGAAGACGTGGTTCGTGATATCTCAGAAAAGAAGTCTGAGCCACAGTGGATGCTTGATCTTCGCTTAAAAGGTTTAGCTCTATTCGAAAAAAAGCCAATGCCAAACTGGGGATCAGATCTCTCCGGAATCTTCTTTGACACAATTAAATATTTCGTACGCTCAACCGAGAAGCAGGCTGCAACATGGGATGACCTTCCGGAAGAAATCAAGAACACGTATGACCGGCTCGGAATCCCAGAAGCTGAAAAACAGCGTCTTGTCTCAGGAGTAGCAGCACAGTATGAATCCGAAGTTGTATATCACTCGATTCGCGAGGATTTAGCAGCCCAAGGTGTCATATTTTTAGATACCGATACTGCACTTAAAGAGCATCCAGAGTTATTCAAGGAGTACTTTGCGACGGTAATTCCAGTGGGGGATAACAAGTTTGCAGCGCTCAATACATCCGTATGGTCAGGTGGTTCCTTTATTTATGTACCTAAAGGCGTACACGTAGATATTCCACTTCAGGCTTACTTCCGAATTAATACTGAGAATATGGGTCAGTTTGAGCGAACCTTGATTATCGCTGATGAAGATTCATACATTCATTATGTTGAAGGTTGCACTGCGCCAATTTACAAATCTGATTCACTTCACTCCGCAGTTGTTGAGATTATTGTAAAGAAGGGTGCTCGAGTACGTTATACAACGATTCAGAATTGGTCGAATAACGTTTACAACTTAGTTACCAAGCGCGCTACCTGTGCTGAAGGTGCAACTATGGAGTGGGTCGATGGAAATATCGGCTCTAAAGTTACGATGAAATATCCTGCAATTTTTCTAATGGGACCACATGCAAAGGGTGAAACGCTTTCTCTCGCTTTTGCAGGGGAGGGCCAACACCAGGACTCTGGAGCGAAAATGGTGCATGCAGCACCTTACACATCCTCTTCGGTTATCTCAAAGTCGGTTGCTAGAAATGGTGGGCGCACTTCATACCGTGGCTTAGTGCAGGTGCAAGAAGGCGCTCATCATTCAAAGAGCACTGTTAAATGTGATGCATTATTGGTAGATACGATTTCGCGTTCTGATACGTATCCGTATGTAGATATTCGTGAGGATGATGTTTCAATGGGACACGAAGCAACTGTGTCAAAAATTAGTGATGACCAACTCTTTTATCTTATGTCTCGTGGCTTAACAGAGGATGAGGCAATGGCAATGATCGTTCGTGGTTTTATTGAGCCAATCGCTCGTGAGCTGCCTATGGAATATGCCTTAGAGCTCAATCGCTTAATTGAACTTCAAATGGAAGGTGCTGTTGGTTAATGTCACTTGCAACAACCAATTATTTAACACCGACTGGGCGTGAAGAAGCGTGGCGATTCACCCCTCTGAAACGCTTGCAGGGCCTTCATGATGGCGCTGCAATCGATGGTCAGCGAACTTCACTTGTATCTAAGGCAGCCTTGCCTTCTGGAGTTAATTTTGTCCGTGAAAGTTTACAACCACTGGCTTCCAGCGATGATGTAATCATTGAAAGAGTGCGTGGTTTAACCGACGACGTATCTCATCTCTCAATTGCAGCTAATTGTGAATTAACAGAACCAATCTTTCTAGGTCGAGTTCTAGGTGCTCTCGAAACTGCAGAATTCTCTCGTGTGCGCATCTCTCTTGGAGCCCATGCTGTTGCAACTGTGGTTCTTGAAAATACTGGGGATACAGTTTTAGCCGAGGATTTGGAAATTTCACTCGCTCCGGGCTCTTCACTTAAATTCGTCACAATTCAAGAGTTTGAATCTAAGAGCGTTTATACCGCACGCCATCATGCAGTTGTAGATAAAGATGCTCAGTTTAAATCCATCACGATAACTGTCGGAGGCGATGTTGTCAGAATTCTTCCTACAGTCGAATTCACGGCACCCGGTGGATCAGCCGAACTTCTTGGTGTTTATTTTGCGACTTCAGGTCAATTCTTTGAACACCGCATGCATGTCGATCACGCTGTTCCTCATGCGAAATCCCGAGTAAATTACAAAGGAGCATTAGTGGGTCGGGATACTCATACGGTTTGGATTGGTGATGTGTTAATCCGTGCGGTTGCCGAAGGTACTGATACCTATGAACTCAATCGCAACTTGTTGTTAAGTGATGGGTCACGTGCCGATTCTGTCCCTAATTTGGAGATTGAAACTGGCGAGATCGTTGGAGCTGGACATGCAAGTACAACAGGTCGATTTGATGATGAACAACTTTTTTACCTGATGTCACGAGGAATATCTATGGAAAATGCTCGACGACTTGTAGTTAGAGGTTTTTTCAACGAGATCATTACTGAAATAGGTATAGAACGAATCCAGGAGCGTTTAATGGATCGCATTGATGGCGAGCTTGAGAAGGCTGGTGTCTAATTGGCTGATTTTCAGTTGGACCAACTCAAAGAGAGCGCACCTGTAAAGCTTGAAAGAAATGGTAAAACAGTCTGTGTGGTCCGAGTCAAGGATGAAGTATTCGCAATTGATGATACTTGTTCTCACTCAGATGCCTCATTGTGTGAGGGAGAAGTAACGGACTTTAAAATTGAATGTTGGCTTCATGGAGCCGAGTTTGATTTAAGAACGGGACAGGCCCTCACATTACCTGCCAATATTGCATTGCAGACATATCAAGTAGACATACAAGAAAACTCCGTTACGGTCGAGATTTAGAGAGAAGAGAAGAAAATGAGCAGATTAGAAATTCGCAATTTACAGGTTTCTGTTAACACAGATGCGGGGGCTGTCGACATTCTCAAGGGAGTGGATCTAACAATCAACTCTGGTGAAACACACGCAATCATGGGGCCAAACGGCTCTGGTAAATCAACTCTCGCCTATTCAATCGCTGGACACCCTAAGTACACGATTGTTGGCGGTAGCGTGACTCTCGATGGCGCTGACGTTCTTGAAATGACTGTCGATGAACGCGCAAAAGCCGGGTTGTTTCTCGCGATGCAGTATCCAGTAGAAGTTCCAGGAGTCTCTGTCTCTAACTTCTTGCGAACGGCAGCAACTGCCCTTCGCGGTGAAGCACCAAAGCTCCGCACTTGGGTTGGTGAAGTCAAGGAGGCAATGGAGGCTTTGAATATGGATCCAGCTTTCGCCTCACGAAATGTCAACGAAGGCTTTTCTGGAGGAGAAAAAAAGCGCCACGAAATTATGCAACTTGAACTTCTAAAACCAAAGATTGCGATATTGGATGAAACCGATTCGGGTCTAGATGTCGATGCACTTCGTATCGTTTCTGAAGGTGTAAATCGCGCGAAAGAGAATAACAACTTGGGCGTTTTACTGATTACTCACTACACACGAATCCTCAAATACATCAAGCCAGATTTTGTTCACGTTTTCGCAAATGGTCATATTGTAGAAGAAGGCGGCCCAGATTTGGCTGACAAGCTTGAGGCAAATGGTTATGCAGATTATGTGAGCAAGTAAATTTCATGTTGTTTTCACCCGAACAGATACGCAAAGATTTCCCAATCTTTGAGCGTACTGTTCGTGGTGGAAAAAAGCTTGTTTATTTAGACAATGGTGCAACTAGTCAAAAGCCAAACTCTGTTCTTGAGGCCGAGACAAATTTCTACAAGCTTCATAACGCCGCTGCACATAGAGGCGCCCACCAATTAGCTGAAGAGGCTACGCAAGCTTACGAAGGTGCACGCGAGATTGTTGCAGAGTTTCTTAACGCTCCTGGTGGATCAGAGGAAATCGTCTTCACAAAGAGTGCAACAGAAGCGTTGAACTTAATGGCATATGCCATGGGCAATGCCCACCCGGGCAATCGCTTTCATCTTGGGCCACAGGATCGAATCGTTGTCACTGAAATGGAACACCACTCAAATTTGGTTCCATGGCAGCAACTATGTGATCGCACAGGGGCAGAGCTTGCATGGTTCGAAGTAACACCTCATGGGAGATTAGATCTATCGGCTATTGATTCGGTTATTACACCTAATACAAAAGTAGTCTCACTAACTCACCAATCGAATGTTCTCGGGACTATCAACCCTCTTGAAGAGATTGTGCGCAGAGCGCATGAGGTAGGTGCGCTTGTTATCCTTGATGCGTGTCAATCGGCACCACACATGAAAATTGATTTAGCGCAACTGGGAGTGGATTTTCTAGCATTTTCTGGACACAAAGCGCTTGGACCTACGGGCATCGGTGTTTTGTGGGGGCGAAAGAATTTATTGGAGGATTTGCCACCATTTCTTTTTGGTGGCTCAATGATTGAAATGGTCACAATGAGGACTGCTACGTGGGCCCCTGTGCCTCAAAAATTTGAAGCAGGAGTTCCAAATATGGCACAGGCTGTTGGTCTCGGTGCAGCGATTGAATATTTGAGTAGTGTTGGAATGGATATCGTGAACAATCATGAACGCACGCTCACAGAGTATCTATTACAAAAATTGAATTCGGTTGATGACTTATCAATTGTCGGACCCAACGACTCTGAAGCTAGAGGCAGCGCAGTTTCATTCACTGTGAATCAAATCCACCCACATGATTTAGGGCAATACTTAGATAGTCAAGGTATCGCGGTAAGAACAGGACAGCATTGTGCGTGGCCACTTGCAAAACGTATGGGAGTTCCAGCCTCCACGCGCGCCTCACTGTATTTGTATAATAATGAAGCTGATTGTGATGCCTTGTTCAATGGAATTCTCGGAGCACAGAAGTATTTTGGGAGTTTCTGATGGAGTTAGATTCTCTTTATCAAGAAGTTATTCTTGATCATTACAAGTATCCACAACATAAGGGCTTGAGCCCTGTTTTCACCGCACAAGTGCATCACGTCAATACAAGCTGTGGTGATGAAATTACTTTAAACCTCATCCTCGAAGGTAATCAGATTTCATCGCTCACCTGGGACGGGCAGGGTTGCTCAATATCACAGGCGAGTGTTTCAATGATGTCAGAGCTCCTCATCGGCAAGACTCTGGATCAAGCATCTTTGATTTCCACTAATTTTTCAGATTTAATGTCAAGTAAAGGAACTTCAAGTGGAGATTCTCTTATCCTCGAAGATGCTGTTGCTTTTGCTGGTGTTTCTAAGTTTCCTGGGCGAATAAAATGCGCTTTGTTAGGGTGGATGGCGTTTAAAGATGCAGCAATACAAGCACAAACAGATTAATAATAATCAAAACAATCATAATGAGTGAAAAGGGAGAGCAATGACGACCAGCGTTGATGATGTAACTGAGGCGATGAAAGACGTGGTCGACCCCGAACTTGGTATTAATGTTGTTGATCTTGGGTTGATTTACGACGTCATGGTTGATGAGGCAAATATCGCAATCTTGAATATGACTCTGACTTCTGCGGCCTGCCCACTACAAGATGTGATTGAAGATCAAACTCGACAAGCCTTGGCGGGTATGACAAGTGATGTAAAGATCAACTGGGTATGGATGCCACCTTGGGGTCCAGACAAAATTTCAGATGATGGTCGTGACCAACTTCGCGCTCTTGGATTTACCGTTTAACGTTTAACTGCCTAAGGTAGGGGTATGTCCAACCATGCCGCCTGGATGACGCACCGCTCTATGATTGCCGACCCGTCGGTGAAAGAGCAAAAGTTAAAACCAGGTACCATAAAACGAATCATCAAATTTGCTAAGCCCTATAGGACAAGTATTTTGATTTTTCTCGGTACAGTCATCGTCGACGCCGGACTTGTCGTGGCAACACCATTATTGCTTCTTCGGCTCATCGATGATGGAGTAATTCCTAAGAACGGTGCTTTAGTTACCCGATTAGCATTGTTTGTTGGATTATTGGCAGTAGCTGATGCAGTGATGAGTTTGATAGGTAGATATTTTTCTTCGCGTATTGGTGAAGGTCTCATTTATGATCTTAGAGCTCTTGTATTTGCGCATGTACAACGCCAGTCAATTGCATTCTTCACTAGAACCCAAACTGGTGCACTCATATCGAGAATTAACTCTGATGTCATGGGAGCCCAACAAGCCTTCACAGCCACGCTTTCTGGAATTGTGAGCAATGTTGTATCCCTATTTTTAGTTGGAATCACCATGCTAATTCTCTCGTGGCAAATCACCATCTTCTCGCTTGTACTGCTTCCACTTTTTCTCATCCCAACTAAATGGGTCGGCCGCAAACTCCAAAGTCTTACCCGAGAGTCTTTCAATGTAAATGCCGAAATGTCTAGCACTATGACGGAACGTTTCAATGTCTCAGGTGCAATGCTTGTTGCCCTTTACGGCCAGCCGGCACGAGAGAAAGAGTACTTTCGCTCTCGTGCGCGACGTGTTGCCGATATCGGGATAAAAATGGCAATGCTAAATCGCCTGTTCTTTATCGCGCTAACGAGTGTTGCAGCTATTGCAACGGCATTTGCTTATGGAATTGGTGGACATTTAGCAATTAGCGGGGGAGTAACTGTTGGTACTTTGCTAGCAATTACTGCGTTACTGGCTCGATTGTATGGACCTTTAACTGCGTTATCGAATGTTCGTATAGATGTTATGACTTCGTTAGTGTCCTTCGAACGTGTTTTTGAGGTTTTGGATTTAGAGCCAATGGTTAAGAATCGTGAAGGCGCTATAGAACATGTTGGCTCAAATCCACGAATCGTGTTCGACAATGTCGGTTTTGCATATCCCCGATCGAATGAGATTTCACTTGCATCTTTAGAATCAGCGGCTAAGCCGGAGATGATTGAGAGTGGAGAAGTCTTAAGGGGGCTTTCATTTACTGCAGAGCCGGGAACTCTTACAGCACTTGTTGGACCCTCTGGTGCGGGAAAAACGACAATCAGCGCTTTGATTCCACGTTTATATGATGTCACTTTAGGCGCGATTACTTTCGATGGAGTAGACCTTCGTGATATCAATCTCGAAACTCTCAGGAATTCCATTGGTGTCGTTATGCAAGATGCGCATCTTTTCCATGAAACGATCGCCGAAAATCTCCGCTATGCCAAAGTCGATGCAACAATGGAAGAGATGCAATTAGCATGCGAGGCAGCCCAAATTTGGCGACTCATTGAATCGCTTCCCAATGGATTAGACACAATGGTAGGTGAGCGTGGACACCGTCTCTCCGGAGGTGAAAAACAACGGCTAGCTATTGCGCGGTTACTACTTAAGTCACCTTCTGTCGTCATTTTAGATGAGGCCACTGCACACTTGGATTCAGAGAATGAATCACTGGTTCATGCGGCTCTAGAAAATGCACTTAAGGGTCGCACCAGTATTGTTATTGCTCACAGACTCAGTACGGTACGTGATGCAGATCAAATTTTAGTATTGGAAAAAGGAACAATAGTTGAGAGGGGAACTCACGACGAGCTTGTTGTTCTAGGTGGCCTTTATGCCGATCTCTATAGCAGACAAGATTTAACGGGCTCGTCGAATTAATACTCGCCCATAGCCAACAAGACCAGCGAAGAATATCCATTGAAGCGCATAGGCCATATGAGGTCCATCGCTTAATTCGGGAAGTTGGGCACTAACTTCTGGTGTTAACGATGGCTGTGAACCGGATAGTAGATCAAGGTAGAAATTTTCCGTGTTCAATCGCGATTGGGCGTTGAGCTCTGCTACTAATCCGTTGCCCTTCGGTGGAAGAGCAAAAAATGAGCCCTGTGGCAATGATGAATCTAATCGAAGTCGTCCGGTAATTTTCACAACACCATCTGGAGCCTGTGAGATTTGCGGAGCAGTGACTGCTGATTTTCCAGCTTTTACCCATCCACGATCTACCCAAAATTTCTTAGCGTCGACGGATGTGAATAATGTTAAAACTTCAAAACCGTAAACTCCCTCTGAGTATCTATTGCGTAATAAAATCTGCTGGCTAGAATCGAAAGTTCCCTCTGTGGTCACGCTTTGCCACTCAAACAGTGAAGGAGAAGCGCTTGAAACCGAAAGTGCAATCGCGGGTAGCGCTATGTGTTCCTCAATCAAGGAGTTCCGCGCGTGCCGGTCCACTCCACGGTGATACTGCCACTGGGCTGCCCATAAACATAAAATTATCAGAATCAGAGCGATGAATGACTTAAAAAAAGACCAAGGCTCGCGCTGCATACAATCAGTCTAGTGAAAGTGGGTTCTTATTCTTTACATTCGCCCCGGCAGTAAAAGTTTCACGCCCTGCGTTTGCAATTACAACTGCGAAATAAGGTAGTACTACAGCTCCAAAAAGAGCGAACCAGCGAAATGGGGAAGGCAAAATAACAGTCAATATGAAGCAAAGTGTTCGCACCATCATCGATATGAAATAGCGTTTTTGCCGCCCAGCCTGATCAGTGCTCAGGGATTTAGGAGCACTGGTGATATCAAAGACTTCCTTTTCGGCGGCCATGCAGAGAAGCCTATTACCAGCAACAAGACGTTGCATCTTTTGAATACCTCTCAGTAGCCAGTAGATTTGTACATATGAGTTCAGTGGCAATAGTTACCGGTGGTAACCGAGGTATTGGTTTAGCTATCGCTCATTCACTCAAATTGGCAGGTCATCAGGTTGTCGTCACGTACAGGAGTGGCACTCCGCCTGAAGGATTTAACTCAGTGAGAATGGACGTGACATCAACCGAGAGTGTCGAAGATGCTTTTTCTTCAATCGAGGCGCAATGGGGGATTCCGGAAATCATCGTTGCAAACGCTGGAATAACAAAAGATGGTCTCGTGATGCGTATGAGTGATACTGATTTCACAGATGTTATCGACGCAAATCTAACGGGTGCATTTCGAGTTGCTCGTCGCGCAACTAAAGGTTTACTTAAGTTAAAGCGTGGGCGTCTGATATTTGTTGGTTCGGTGGTTGCATCAACGGGTTCAGCTGGACAAGTTAACTATGCAGCAAGCAAATCGGGCTTGCTTGGACTAGCGAGATCATTTGCTCGCGAAATCGGAAGCCGTGGTATTACTTCAAATGTAGTTGCCCCTGGATTTGTCGAAACCGACATGACTGCAAATCTTGGCGAAAGTCGCCGCAATGAAATTGCAGCATCAGTTCCGCTTGGTCGTTTTAGTTCAGCCGAAGAGATTGCAGAAGTCGTAGCATTCATAGCATCACCACAAGCAGGCTATATAACTGGGGCATTAATTCCAGTTGATGGCGGATTAGGTATGGGGCACTAAATGGGGATTCTTCAAGGAAAAAAGATATTAGTAACTGGTGTACTTACAGATGCATCAATTGCTTTTCATATCGCGCGTATTGCACAAGAAGAAGGTGCACAAGTTGTCCTTTCTTCTTACGGTCGCGTGCTTTCCCTAACTACCCGTATAGCTGGCCGACTTCCACAACCTGCACCAATTGTGCAACTTGATGTAACTAATAATGAAGACTTGGATGCGCTTGAATCACGCGTCCGTGAACATTTTCCAGATGGACTTGATGGCGTAGTTCACTCAATTGGTTTTGCCCCAGAAACTGCACTCGGGGGAAATTTTCTCAACACCTCCTGGGATGATGTCGCAACTGCATTACATGTTTCAGCCTTCTCACTGAAAGCGTTAACTATGGCCGCGCGCCCGTTGTTTAATGGTGGTGGTTCCGTTGTTGGCTTGGATTTCGACGCAAAAGTAGCCTGGCCAAAGTATGACTGGATGGGCGTGGCAAAAGCGGCACTCGAATCCACGTCTCGCTATCTGGCGCGTGACTTGGGGGCAGAAAATATCCGTGTGAATTTGATTGCTGCCGGGCCAATTCGAACAATGGCGGCTAAATCAATTCCAGGCTTTGATGAGTTTGAAAAAGTTTGGAATGAACGCTCCCCAATGTCTTGGGACGTAACGGATCCCGTCCCAGCGGCAAAGGCCACAGTGGCCTTGCTTTCCGACTGGTTCCCAAAGACGACTGCCGAAATCATCCATGTCGATGGCGGCCTGCACGCGATGGGTGCGTAGTCCAGCGATTTCGCGCTTTGCCATGGCTCAGGTATCATTTGCACTAGACCAGTGGCCAAACAGCTCACTGCAAGAGGAGTCACCGCTCCCACCTACATCGTCACTTGTGCGATCTGGTTCGTCGGATTTAGGGAGTAATCTCCTTTTTTCCTTGCGGTTTTCTTTTTGCTAAGCGCTGTCAAACCAAGCGTTTACTAAACCGAAGGAGCACACAGTCAGCACAGAACCTCGCATTAATGATCGAATTCGTACACCTCAAATTCGTCTAATCGGACATACCGGTGAGCAAGTTGGAGTTGTTGATATCGATACCGCGTTAAGAATGGCAGA
>CAFBLH010000002.1_pt1 | contig 74341 bp, 74 predicted proteins | sample 7268051 | NCBI WGS metagenome assembly CAFBLH01 (sample SAMEA6814031, study PRJEB35770) | freshwater metagenome | biome: Freshwater; feature: Freshwater reservoir; material: water | place: Czech Republic | collected 2016-04-20 | depth 30m m | reverse complement strand
CTTAACTGAAACTCGTGGAACAGGATTACTGCACCACGTATTTGATGGTTACGAGCCTTGGTATGGCGATATCCGCACACGTGGAACAGGTTCACTTGTTTCAGACCGTATGGGAACAGTTACTTCTTATGCGCTGTATGGAACACAAGATCGCGGAACAATTTTCGTTGAACCAGGTGATGAGGTTTATGAAGGTATGGTTATTGGCGAAAACTCTCGCAGCGATGACATGGACGTTAACTGTGTCCGCGAAAAGAAACTTACTAATATGCGTGCTTCAGGTACTGATGAATCAGAGCGTTTGATTCCGCCTAAGAAGCTCAACATGGAAGGTGCACTTGAGTTCTGTCGCGAGGATGAGTGCGTTGAAGTGACGCCAGCTGTTGTTCGTATCCGTAAAGTTGTTCTTGATGGGGATGAACGTGCCCGCACAACTGCCCGCGCTAAGAAGGCTAATCAGAACGTTTAAGTTTTTACTTAATACTTCTCTTTAGCAGCACGGCGATATCGGCAACGTCGATAACACCTTTTGCAATGTCAAGAATCATTTTTTCGGCATCGTCAATTGGCATGTTTAAATCTCGGCCATTCATAAGGCAGAAGACACGGCCAGCAGACCAGGCGATTCTCTTATTTCCATCTATCAATGCATGATTACGGGCAAGAGAGTGAATAAGTGAAGCTACTTTTTCCTCAAATGTTGGATAAGCATCCTCACCATAAATCGTGGTCTGTGGCCGCATCGCAGCTGATTCAAGAAGTCCTTCATCACGTATTCGAAAGTCACTAATCAAAGATTTGCCAATTTCAATGAGGTCCTGGAGATCTAAGAAATCAATTGGCTCACTCATTGAGACAAGCGATGGAGAAGTTCAGCATCCTCATTGGCTACTCGGGCTATTGCATCGGACAGCCTTTGAGGCCGGCGAGAAATATAGGCATCAACTGCGGCAAGGGCCGCTTCTTGCATCGAAATGCCATCTTGTTCAGCAGCAGCGCGCAGGCCAGCTGTTTGTTCGGGAGTGAGTCGTAAGTTCATAGCCATGTCGAAATGGTACCAGACTGGTACCACAACTTCCTACAATCAGAGCCGCAGAGGGGTTTTGTCGGCAGAGTCAGGCAAGATAACCACCGTGAGTACAGCGAATTTTAACCTTGTGCGCGGTGCGCAGAAGACTGCGCAACTCACTCTCTCAGAGGATCAAAGCGCTGCTGTTGCTCACCGCGGCATACCGCTAGTAATTCAAGGCGGACCAGGAACGGGTAAGACGACCATTCTGATTGAAGCCGCGCTCGCACGAATCAACGAAGGGCAAAATCCAGATTCGATATTACTTCTGACATTTGGTCGCGAACGGGCATCAGAGCTTCGCGACGCGATTGCTTTGCGGACATCTAAGACAATGTACGAACCTCTGGCACGTACGTTTCACTCACTAGCTTTCTCAATCGTAAAGATGAAAGCATCACGCGAAGATCCTGAACCGATTTTGCTGAGCGGACCTGAACAAGAAAGTTACATAAAGGAACTGCTCAAAGGTGATATCGACGATGGATATCAAGAATGGCCCGAGGATTTACATGCAGCGCTTTTAACTAACGGTTTTGCCCGCGAACTTCGCGATTTAATTCTACGTGCATCAGAACGTGGCATTGGCCCAAAACAGTTAGAAGAACTCGGAAAAACTGAGGGTGAAAAATACTGGTTTGCAGCAGCCAAATTTTGGCAAAGATATATAAATTCAATGGTGATGCGTGAAATTAGTGCAGTAGATGCAAAGTTGCGAATTGATCCATCAGAGCTTGTTTCTAGAGCAACTTTGCACCTACACAACAACCCAGACATTTTGGCAAAACTGCGTATTCGATTTACCACCATAATGGTCGATGAGTTTCAAGAGAGTGATCCAGCACAACGCGCACTCCTTGCTGCATTAGCCGGCGGTGATGTAATTATTTGTGCAGATGCCGATAGTGCAGTTGGTCGATTCCGTGGCGCAGATCCAGATGGCTTATCTGCAGCGCTAGATCCCTACCGCGCCAAAGAAGTTGTCTTAACTTCGGCATATCGAAGCGCTCAAGCAGTCTTTGATGTTGGGCGTACTTATGTGCAGGGATTACGAGGCGCTCCGACTACTCGTAAACGCACCTGCGCCAATGAAAATGAGGGCGAAGTTCAGGTTCATCGCTTCAGATCAGCCGCCGAAGAGGCTGCATTTATAGCCCACCAGTTTCGCAGCGCACATTTGCGTCAAGGAATTTCCTATAGCGATATGGCAGTTATTCTACGAAGCCCGGGGTCAACTGCATCAGCACTTCGTCGAGCTTTTTCATCAGTCGGTATTCCAGTTGCTAGCGAAATGCAAGCTTTAGCAGGCAACCCTGCGATTGCTCCATTTTTATTGCTAGCCCGAGTAGCGATAAATGCACAGCCTCTTAACTTAGATACTGCCGAGCGCTTATTGATGAGTGAATTTGGAGGTGCAGATTCAATCTCACTTCGCCGAATTCGTCGAGCAATGATTAATGCGCGAATTGAGGGTGATAATCGCTCCGGTACTCAGTTACTTCTTGATGCGATAAATGACGGCGAAGTAATGATTGAAGGCGCTGAATCAGTTGTGCGTGTTCACGAACTTTTTAAAAAAGCTCGTGCAGTTGCCCGCAATAAATCTGCTCTTGCAGATGAATTACTCTGGGCAATGTGGGATAACGCGGTTGCAAGTGATGGACAGAAACTCTCTTCTGCGTGGCGCACACAATCACTTCGTCCAGGTGTCCGAGGCGCAGCGGCAGATCGTGATTTAGATGCGATGATGCAGCTATTTGAATCAGCCGCTAGATACTCTGAGCGCTTTCCTTTATCTGGGCCAGCGGCCTTTATTGCAGAGATTACAAACGCTGACATTGCGGGCGATGTGATTTCAGCAAAAGGCGTCCGCCCAGATTTTGTGGAGATACTTACTGTCCATAGTGCTAAAGGGCGTGAATGGGATCTCGTCGCTATCGCGGGTTTACAAGAGGGAACTTGGCCAAATCTCAAGCAACGATCCTCACTTTTAGGTGCTGAGCGATTAGTTGAACGTCAACGCAACCCTGATATTCCGCGTGATCAATTAGATGTAATTGCAGCTAATGGCCTGATGCAGGACGAAGCCCGCCTCTTTCATGTGGCTCTCACCCGCGCAAAACAATCGATTTTCGTAACTGCCGTTCAGCGAGATGATGAAGAGCCATCGCAGTTTTTTGAGGCAATTGAAGTAATAGTAAATAAAACCGATATCGATGAACCAGTTTTAACCGAAGTCCCACGACCTATTACTGCACCAGCGTTAGTCGCCGAACTGCGCAGTCAGTTATACGGTGAGAATGCTGAAGTTGCAGCACAGATTTTGAAAGCGATGCGTGAAAACGGAATTTATCTAGCCGATCCAGAAAACTGGGTTGGTGCGGTCTCGCTAAGTGATGATGCACCAGTTATCGATATGAATAAAGAAGTAGTCGTTTCTCCCAGCGGCGCTGAATCTTTTGTCGAATGCGGTGTTAAGTGGTTTTTACAAAATAATGGCGGAAGCGATGGTGATAGCACTGCACAAGTTTTGGGTTCAGCGATTCACGCATTTGCGGCCACTATGGTTCAAGAGCCAGGCACAACTAAAGATGATTTGATTGCAAACCTGCGCAACTCTTGGAAACTCATCGACCCAGAATCTGGGTGGGTGAGCGCTTCACATTTAGAGAGTGCAGTAACTATGCTTGAAAAATTTGTTGAATATCACACAAAGACAACCCGCACAGTTGTAGATGCCGAGATTCGCTTCGATGTCACACTTGGCCGTGCACGTATAAAAGGAAGCGTTGACCGGCTTGAAGTTGAAGCAGATGGGCGTCTTTTTATTGTTGATTTTAAAACTGGAAGCTCTGCAATTAGCGTTAAAGATGCTAAAGAAAATCTACAGCTAATGAGCTATCAACTTGGTATCGCCGAAGGGGGATTTACCCAAGGATCAGTGAGTGCCGGTGCTGAACTTGTTTACTTAGGCACCGATGCGGCAAGTGCGACAACTCGCTCTCAACATTCAATCGATGTCGATGCAACAAAAGCACAACTCAATGAGATTGCCGATGGAATGGGTGCGGAGACCTTCTTTGCGACCATTAATAAGCGCTGTAAAGGCTGTCCAGTGCGTAAATCCTGCCCCGTCCAGAGCGATGGAAGGACGGTGATTTCATGAGCCTAGAAGCCAAGTACTCACCTGAAGAGATTATTGCGAAATTGCAAGCGCATCCAAAGTTTGGCTCAACAATTAAGCCAGTAACTTCTTATCAGTCAGAAATCATAAGTAGCAATCTTGAATCCTCTGTCGTCATTGCGGGTGCGGGATCTGGCAAGACTGAAACGATGAGTAATCGAGTTTTATTCTTGGTCGCAAATGGTTTTGTGACACCAGACCAGATTCTTGGCTTAACTTTTACACGTAAGGCTGCCGGCGAACTATCCGTCCGAATACGTAAGCGATTGCGCCAGCTGGCCTCACTTCCTGAGTTCAATCACATTACCTCAACATCGACTTCAGTTACTACCTACCATTCTTATGCGGGAAAATTACTCAGTGAGCATGCCATCAGATATGGAATTGATGCTGACGCCGAGCCGTTAGGTGAAGCTGCGATTTGGCAGATTGCATCCGATGTTGTGCGCAATTGGTCAGATGAAAACTATCGAAATGATAGTGCGGTAAGCACTGTAATTAAAGATTTGCTGGGATTGTCAAAGTTAATGCAAGAGCATCAGGTCAAAGCAGCAGACATCGAAGCAATAGGTCTTGAAATTGTTCAAGCCATGGTGCCACTTGCCGGTGCACGAAATAAAGAAGTCCGTGATGTTGAGCGAACAATGCTGCAAAGAAACTCGCTTCTGCCAATGGTCGAAGTCTTTTTGCAACGACGTAAAGCTACCGGAGAGTTCTCCTTCGATGATCAGATGTCTCTTGCCGCTGATATCGCTGAAAACTTTGCTGATGTTGGAGTCTTAGAGCGTGGAAAATACAAGATTGTGCTACTTGATGAATACCAAGACACATCTCAATCCCAAGTTCGTATGCTTTCGGCGTTATATGGCAATTTAATAAGTGAAACAGGCCATCCAGTGATGGCAGTTGGCGACCCATCGCAAGCCATTTACACCTGGCGCGGGGCTTCGGCCGGCACTATGGCTTCATTTTCACAGTATTTTCCAAAAACAAATGCTCAAGTGGGCAGCACACAGTTCACTTTGCCGACGACATTTAGAAATGATGCAATGATTTTGGCGGCTGCTAACCGCATTAGTGACGAAATAAAATTAGCCGGCGGACAACAAGTCGTGCAGCTGGAAGCTCGCCCAGATGCAGGTAAAGGTGAAATAGCCTATGGAGTCTTTGAAACTATCGATGCCGAAGCATCTGCTGTCGCCGAATACATCTATGAGAATTGGAGCGCAACCTCGGGAAAGACTGCAGCAGTATTGGTTCGCAAGCGTTCTCAGATTACTGCAATAGAAAATGCGCTACGTGAAATTGGACTTCCAGTTGAAGTGATTGGTATCGGTGGATTAATTCACGTACCAGAAGTTGCCGATGTAGTGTCAATACTAAAAGTTATTACAAATCCCGATGCGGGTTCATCCCTCATGCGACATCTAACTGGACCACGAATAAATTTGGGTCCGCGCGATATAGCTGCATTAGGTGCCTTCAGTCGTGAACGAGCTCGAGAATCACATTCAGATTCAAAGAACTTAATTAAAAAAATCGCTGCCGGTAATCCAGAACAGCTTGAGGCAGATGATCAATTCACCGGTTCAATTATCGATGCTCTTGATGAAATCCACCAAGCTAAAAAGAGTGGATTTAGTGATATTGGATATCAGCGACTTGTGCGCTTTGCCAGTGATTTACGTCGATTGCGTTCACGTGCGGGTGGTGCAATCAGCGATCTCATCAGCGAGATTGAAAACTACTTAACGCTTGAGAGTGAAATAACTCTGCGCGATGGCTCTCAAACTGGCCGCCGTCATTTAGATCGCTTTTTAGATGAGGCGGCAAAGTTCGAGCGCAGTGGCGGGACAATCACCGCTTTCCTCGACTGGCTGGATGTGGCAGCTGATGCTGAGGGTGGATTAAAGGCCGGGGCGCCTGAAATACGTAGTGATGTGGTGCAAATTTTGACGGTCCACATGGCTAAAGGGGCCGAATGGGACGTTGTCGCAGTGCCAGGTTTAGCCGAGGGAACTTTCCCTGGAAATAAAACTGGTGATCAAGATAATTGGTTGAAAAACGAAAAGCATGTTCCATTTCCACTCAGGGGAGATGCAGCAGAGCTTCCGAAGTTTTCACTCCACGGGGTCGAAAAAAATAGTGAAGCAGCTAATGTGATTAAGGAGTTTGCTAAAAACTGTGCGAGTAACATCAAAATGCGGGAGGAAATGCGTCTGGCATATGTTGCAGTTACTCGAGCAAAGTCACATTTGATTTGTACCACTTCGCGCTGGAGAGATGGCGCTAAGGCAGTTGAACCAAGTGATATTTTCTATTTGATTGCTGGAACTGCCAGTGAACTTGGTGGAAGAATGCTCTCTGATGTGCCTGCGCCAGAAGACGGTGCTGAAAATCCAATACTTGAAAATCCCATGTCAGCCATCTGGCCCTTTGATCCACTGGGTGGTAAGCGTTCTTCATTTAATTCTGCCATTAAACTCGTCAATGACAGTGACCCACATTCACTTTCACCTGATGAGAATTTTGAAATAGCATCATGGATTTATGATGCCAAAGCACTCATTACCGAGCAGCGGCAGCGTGCTCATGGCGCAATAGAAGTTGCTCTACCTTCACGGCTTTCAACTTCAACTCTTGTGGCATTGCATGAGAATCCACAAGAACTTGCCCTCAATATTCGCCGACCTATGCCACGGGGACAAGATCAATTCTCTCGCCGAGGAACGGCATTTCACTTATGGGTTGAACGTCAGTTCACTGATGCCGCAACATTATTTGGCGACGAGTACCTCGATTATCTAGATCCGCTCGAGGAAGATTCAAAGCTAGAAGAGTTGAAAAAAGCCTGGTTATCAAGTGAATTCGCCACTCGGACGCCAGTACGGGTTGAAGTTCCCTTTGAAACGACGATTGCTGGGGTATTGATTCGTGGTCGAATCGATGCAATCTATGCAACTGACAATGGTTTTGAGGTTATCGATTGGAAAACTGGATCAAAGAAACTTGGTCAGTCCGCAGCAGTGCAGTTAGCGATGTATCGACTTGCTTGGGCCAAACTGTCGAATACTGAAGTCTCAAAAGTAAGTGCAGCATTTCACTATGTACCCACTAGTGTTACAGATAGGCCTGCAGATTTACTCGATGAGCAAGCACTTATCGCTTTGATTTCACAAATCGAAATGAAAAGTGCATGAACTTTAAAATATTTGTTTTAGTCCTCTCGATGGTTAGTTGGGGATTTTCAAACCCACTTGCAGATTTGGCAATCACAAAGATTCCTTCAGTTTTGTTTGCTCTGATTGTCTGTGGTATTGGCTTTCTGTTTCTTGTGGTTGTTGCAACCATAAGACGGCGAATTCCTGTGATTCCATGGAAGTTAGTGATACCACTTGGCATCATGCAACCTGGATTAGCTTGGTACTTCGCAAGCCTTGGTTACACACATGAAAATGCGAGCACGGGCGTATTGATTTTAACGAGCGAAACTCTTTTCACGGTTTTGATTGGGGTCTTTTGGCTTCGGGATAGATTGACGACAAAGCAGTGGCTCTATTTTCTTGTCGGAATTCTTGGAGTAATTATTGCGAGCTCTGCAAGTCGCCATGTCGAAACTTCTTCAACTACAATCTATTTTTTAGTTTCTGCACTCTCATTTGGTGTGTACGCAAACGTGATGAGAAAGTATGTATCGGGATACTCATCGGTCGATTTGGTACTAGGGCAAACTTTTGTATCAACAATGCTTTTTGGAGCTCTCTATCTTGCTGGTGGTGCAGTTCATCCTCAGGGAATCAGCTCAAACATATGGATTTCGGCGGTTTTATGTGGAGTTTTCGGCGTTGGTTTGCCTTTTGTCGCATTCAATTTCGCGGTCCAAGGTGTGCCCGGAAAGATTATTGGACCGTCACTGAACATCATTCCAATAGCTGGAGTGATAACGAGTCTTATATTAGGCCGCGGGGCACCGACAATTACACAGATTTTTGGCAGTCTACTAGTCATTGCTTCAGTAAGTTTAATTTCAGAGAAAGCAGTAGATCCAAAAACCTAAGTTTAAGCAACTTCAATTTGAATTGGTAAGTGATCGCTCATACCTGCGTGCGGATAAACCATATGACTCACATCTGTCGAATTTAGTTTCTGAGATAGAAAGTAATCAATCTGAACTTTAGGGCTCCAACTGGGGAAACTTTTTTGCTTTATCAATGAGTGCCAATTAAAACCACTTACTAATTTAACAAATGGTATATTCAAATCACCCATAATAATTATCTTTGTTTTATCATTTACGCCTAAAGTATTTGCCCAACGTTTTATTTTATTTAGTTGAGCAAAATTAAAAAAAGGAACAAATGACAAATGAGTGTTAATAATCAACCAGCCGTTATCTAGAATCGCACCAAGGGCACTGCGTGGGTGGTCGCGTACATAGAATCGTTTTAACTTGCCATCAACTGGAAATGCCATTAATACGCCAACCGGGGAGCCCTTTAAATCTAATCTATGCCACGATATAACTGGAATCTTTGAAACAATTCCAATTCCATAACCAGGAATTGCAACTTCGCTAGAATCGGTAATAATTTTTTCATCGTTTTTATTTGGATTTCGCCAATCATCATCGGGTGAACCCATGAGTGATGGCGCAAATGCCCAGTTTCTGGCCTGCATTATTGAGGCGACATTACCGACTTGATTATGATTTCCAGAACGGGCAAGAAAATAGTCGACCTCTTGGAGACCGATAATGTCACTGCGCAAATGTTCAATTTCAGCGGCTAGCAATGCCGCACTGTCGGCATCTTTACTTGGTGGCATGGCTTCTCCATGGAGCAGATTCCATGAGGTGAGGCGCATAGGGTGATGCTAGTAGTCTGACTCCTCCATGAGCGCCCGAAACCAATCACTCTCACCCATCGATCGTGCCAGTCATCTGCGCACAGATGCGGTTGGACTTGATCTGCTCTGGCAATCTGCGCATATTTTGCCAATCATCCAGAGCCATATTGGTGTTCAAGATGGTGTGCTCCGTTATTTAACTGCAGAAAATGTTGAATTTTTATCCGCTTCCTTCGAAAGCGGTGAGCGATACTTTTTAGGGTTAGCTCGTGATGGTGGCCAACCATACTTTGCTTGGCGTACATCGTGGATTGATGAGCCAACTGATGAGGCTATTAAGTTCGAAGGTTTTAGAACTCTCCGTGAAATCGGTGGAGATTTATCCGAGTTGGATTTAGCACTTGCTATGCACGCGGTTGGATTAAGTAATTGGCATGCATCACATCCACGGTGTGCAAAATGTGGAGCCGAAACCGTGAGCGATCTTGGTGGAAGTGTGAGAGCTTGTACCGCTGATTCATCTCAGCACCATCCACGAACGGACCCTGCTGTAATTGTCTTAGTTAAAGATAGTACAGATCGAATTTTGCTCGGGCATCAACCGATTTGGCCAGAAAAACGCTTCTCAACTTTTGCCGGATTTGTTGAACCAGGAGAGTCGTTTGAAGAGTGCGTATCACGAGAAGTTTTTGAAGAAGCCGGCGTCTACTGCAACGATATTAAATATTTAGGCTCACAAGCGTGGCCTTTTCCTGCCTCAATCATGATTGCTTTTGAAGCTGTGACCGATTACCCAGAAACGGCAAAACCTGATGGGGTAGAAATAACTGAGGTAATTTGGTTGAGCCGTGAAGAGTTAAAGAACTCTGTCGCATCTGGTGAAATACTTTTGCCTCCCACAATTTCAGTTGCTCGCAAAATGATTACAGGTTGGTACACCGCAAAATCTGGGTATATGGCGGCAGATCTCATCGGTGGAGAATCGTGGCGTCCGTGAGCAATGATCTACGTGCCGAAGAGATTCTCGAAGCGCTAGATAACGAACAACGTGCAGTTGCCTTAGCTACGCGTGGACCAGTCTGTGTTATCGCTGGTGCGGGTACTGGCAAAACTCGCGCAATAACCCATCGCATTGCATATGCCGCAGCGATTGGCGTCATGGATCCACATAAGGTTTTAGCCCTTACTTTTACTGCCCGTGCAGCAGGTGAGATGCGGATGCGGCTTCGCTCGCTTGGAGTTCCGGCCGTAGCCGCGCGCACAATTCACGCTGCCGCCCTCAAACAAATCACATTTTTTTGGCCACAAGTCTTTGGTGGACGCATGCCGGATTTAATTACATCGAAAACCAGTTTTATTACTGAGGCGATTAAGCGAGCTGAACTAACTGGTGAAATTTCTATCACCTCTAGGGATTTAATCCGCGACATTGCTTCAGAAATTGAGTGGGCCAAAGTTTCACAAGTCGCACCAGTTGATTACATTTCCGAACTCGGGAAGAGACAAAATAGGCCGCGAATTAATGCCGAACAGATTGCAAAGGTTTATACGGCCTATGAATCAGTAAAGCAGCAAGAGCGTGCCATGGATTTTGAAGATGTTCTGCTCTTAACAACTGCAATGATTGAACAAGAGCGTGAAGTTCGCGAACGCGTGCAAGATCAATACCGCTTTTTTACGGTTGATGAATATCAGGATATATCGCCACTGCAGCAACGTTTAATAAATGCATGGCTGGGATCTCGTCAAGAAATCTGCGTAGTTGGAGATCCCGCGCAGACCATTTACTCATTTGCCGGTGCAACACCAGTATTTCTTAACTCATTCACGAATCGTTTTCCAGATGCCGAAGTTGTTCGCTTAACCACTGGGTATCGTTCGACTCCCGAAATTACATTGATGGCTAATAGCATTTTGCGCAAAGCCCAGATGGGTCAAGAATTAGTTGCATTAAATGAGCATGGTGAAAAGCCTTCAGTGGATGCATTCACAGATGAAAGTGCAGAAATCGCTGGAATCGTAGATTGGATAAAGGAGTTATTGAGTGCGGGCACACCTGCGCAAGAGATAGCAATTCTTGCCCGCACAAATAGCCAACTCAATTCTTTAGAACGAGCAATGAATGCCGCAAAACTGCCATATCAAGTTCGCAATAGTGATCGCTTTTTTGATCGCCCTGATGTTCGCGAATTCCTAAAGCTAGTACGCAATGCATCGGTGATTCCTATGCAAGATGTTTCCTGGCTTGATGAACTCCGGAACTTGGCACAACCCTTTTTAACTGGGGCTCACATAGATGGAATCGCAGCATTGATGCATTTAGCCCGTGAATTAGATGGAGACAGTGGCTTCACGCCAAAGAATTTACGCACGTATCTGCGCGAATTGGAAGATCGGGTTCAGCAAAATAATCCACCAACGATGCCGGTGACTACGCTGGCAACGTTGCATGCGGCCAAGGGTCTTGAGTGGGAGCGAGTATTTTTGATGGGCGTGAGCGAAGGGCTTTTGCCACTAGAAAACTCGTCAACAAGCAATGATCAAGCTTCGATTGATGAGGAGCGCCGCTTGTTTTACGTTGGAATTACGCGGGCAAAGGTGGATTTACACCTGAGCTATCGCGGCAAGCCTTCTCGTTTTCTTGTAGAAGCTGGCCTGGTCTAATAGCGTTCAGAATTAATTAAGTTGCACGAAGCTGGACCCATGCTTTACTCTTGCACTTCATCGTTTCCATGGCGGAAGCGAGATGGATAAAAGGAGAAACGAATATGTCTAACGCATCATTCGTGTCAGCACAGGCCATGCCTGCTGCTGTAATTCCTGCTACCCATACCAATAAGCGCGCATCTTGGCATACCGCAAAGCCTGCATTTTACGCAGCCTTTTATGCCGGATACGAGGCCACTTGGGGTTCTACTCGATAACATCGAATTAGAACTAGAAGCCAAGGGCCTCGAATCCACAAAGGATTCGGGCCCTTTTTCATTACCCGAGAAGAACTAACGAGGAACAACCGGAGCAAGACCTAACATCGAAAGTGTTAGCCAACGAGAGAGAAGAGGTGAGGACGATGAGCGTTCTCTTCAGCGAACTACTAGTACCAGGCTGGGCAGATGAAAAGATCGGTTTAGATGCAGTTACAGGCACTTACTCCGATGGTTCATCATTTAATTTGCCATGCCATACAGCAGATCCTGAGATGTACTTCTCGGAAGATGACTTGGCTGTTGCCGAAGCGAAGTCGCTCTGCGGTGGGTGTCCTGTGCGCGCACAATGTTTAGAGGGTGCGCTATCTCGTAAAGAGCCAGCTGGCGTATGGGGCGGCGAACTATTTGAAGATGGTCGCGTCATTGCACGCAAGCGCAAAGCTGGTCGTCCTACTGCCAGTGAAGTTGCTGAACGGGAAAGAGAAGCGGCTTAAATTATCAACTTGCAAACAGATTGAGATTTGTAAGTGAGGGCCAAAGAGCGAAGAGAATTGAAATGGGCAGGATGAGAAATACAACTGGAATCATCATTGAGATTTCAGCTTTGCCAGCCGCATTCATCACTAAATTTCGCTGATTTGCTCGCGCTTCAATAGCATGCCGAGATAAGACTTCGATTAGTGGTGCACCACGCAATGTTGCTGTCACTATCGCATCGATAAATCTGCGAATCATGACAGATTTAACACGTCGACCCATGGCATCAAGACTGGAATGAAGTGATTCGCCAGTTCGCACAACAGCGATAACATTTGCAAACTCCTTTGATAGTTCCCCATTAGCTGATTCAGCGATCCGTAGCATTGCACTTAGGGGAGTCTCACCTGCAGCAATTGCCAATGTAAGCATCTCTATAACTGCAGGGAATTCAGCTTCAATTTTTAAACGGCGTATTTTAATCTGGGATGACAATTCCCTGTTGATGATGACAAAAATCATTAGCCCAGTAAGGCTAGCCAGAGTCAATGCAATGTAAAGAGAGTGGTCTGTCACGACAAGGAAAACCATCACCATGGACAAACTTGCCCCAGAATATCCATATTGACGTATACGAAAATTTTCATAGTCCTTTTCACTACTTTTCCCAAGCTCTTCTAATCTCATGTGAATGTCGCTCTTATCTCGAGTGCGAGCAATTCTAGAAGTTACCTGTTTTTCCAACTCTTTGATGGGGCGGGCATCTGAATCTAAAGTAAAAATAATTGCACCGGGAATTGCAAAGAGCATTGAAATGACGATAATCGTGAGCATCAACGAACCTCTTTCTTATTACCGATGAATACTCGAGGCGTTTGAGGAAGATGACCGAGATGATTCATCCAGCCATATGCAATTGCCGTCATAATTAAACCGGCGACTAAAATTGCACAACCAGTAGGGGTTGAATATGCCGCGGCAGTAGTTTCTTGAGTTGAAAGAAGTAAAAGAAGCATCCAGGGAGCTGCAGCTGATAAATGGGCAGAGTTTTTAATCCAATTATGTTTAACTTCAATTTCACGCCGAAGCGCTAAGTCTTGCCGAAGAAAATCTCCGAGTGTCCGAAGTATCGCCAGTAGTTCACTTCCTCCAAGACTCTTAGAGATAAGGAGAGCTTCAAAAATCTGATCACTTCCGTGATGGTGAAACAAGGTTTTGAGATCGCTAATCGCTTCGCCCACATCTCCATGCCGGTAGAGCGAAGTCCGAAACTCCGTGAAAGCGGGTCTGAGAATTTCTGGTCCTCGTGTTGATAGATCAGCAAGCGATTCAGTCAGGGACAAGCCAGATTGGATACCCGACATAAGGTGATCTATGACTTCAGGCCAAGCTGCAATAAGTGAAGATTCATTGTGTTGGTTCTTGCTTCGCAAGGCAATGAAAGCAGTTCCGGCGACTAGCGCACCAAAAGCGAGTGCAATTGAGAGTGCACTAGTAAAGAGATAAATTACAACTGTTGCAATTACAGATAATACAAATGTGCGAAGATAAATTTTCATTGCCTCCACCAACTTTCGAGAGGCAATCCGATAGAAGCGAATTTCTCGGCGTGTGGAAGAGTGCCAATTCCACGCTCATAACCAGTTCCATCCCACAGCCACAACGTCTCAATTTCAGCACGATCATTTTCATAGCGCCCTGTTAGTGCGGAAACTTCCTTGATTCGCCGGACGCCATGTTGGTCTAGCCAGACGTGGACAATTAAATCGAAAGCTGATGCAACGGTTGGAGCGATGAATTTATGAGAGATATTTTCACCAGCTAATAAGGGAAGAGTTTGAAGTTTAATGACAGCATCCCTAGGCGAATTGGCATGAAGAGTTCCCATTCCAGGAAGACCTGAATTTAGAGCTATAAGTAGATCTAACGCTTCTGCTTCGCGGACCTCACCAACAATAATTCGAGATGGTCGCATGCGAAGAGACTCTTTAATTAATCTGCGTAGTGGAATTTCTCCTTCGCCCTGCAAGTTTGCACTGCGCGTCTGTAGTGCAACAACATCAGGAAGCTGGGGACTAAGTTCAAATACTTCTTCAATAGTTACGACACGTTCACTTCGGGGGATTGCACCTGCCAAAGCATTCAACACGGTCGTTTTTCCAGCTTGGGTCCCGCCACTTACAAGGATGTTTAACCCTGCACGCACAGAATTCTTGAGTGCAGTGGCGATAAAAGGTGTCATGACATTTCGTAGGACTAGATCATCAATTCCAAGATTGCGCATTAAATGTTTTCTTATATTAACTGCCCAATGCGCAGCCGTTATTTCTGGAATCGCAACATGTAAGCGTGATCCATCAGGAAGTCGTGCATCAACAAATGGATGAGAAAGATCTAGTCTGCGGCCACTCCAAAGAAGAGCACGTTCGACGATATTTCTTACTTCGTCGGAAGTTAAAACCAGATTTGTTAGTTCGCTATTGCCCGCGCGGGCAATGAAGATGCGCTCTGGAGAATTTATCCAAATCTCCTCAATTGTTGGGTCGTTCATAAATACTGAAAGCGCACCAAAAGTTATTTCTGTGTCTAGGTCCATGCGGGGAATCTAACTCCGTGACTGACATATTCACACCAGTTAATTTGAAAGAGTGGATAACGGCGCGTAGTCCAATCGCTTAAGAAGTTCAAGGCCGGTCTCGTTCTGCCGAGATGTGACCATAGATATGCAAATATCCAATTTGCCATGTGCGTTCAATAAGGATGACGATTGGAGGCGTGAAATGAGTTTTTCTGCAGATAGTTCTCCGTCATTGATTAAAACCACACATTCATTGATTCCTAACCGCCCAATGCAGTCCTCGGTTCGAGTGAGAAGCCTTAATTCGCATGAGAAGTAGAGAATATCTTCGGCGGTCACTGAATATGAGATTGAATCCACAACCCTTCGCGTGAACGTTATCTTTATTGCGCTAAAACTTATTGTTGTTCGCTGTGATAATGCAATTTGCCTTCTCAATTGCTCATAAAAAAATGATGGGGATGCCAAGTGTGTTTGCGAATCATGGATCCCGTCATGAGAGAAAAGCGGGTTTCTATTGCCGGTATGAGTTAATCTCTCCTCCATGACAAAGAATCCTTCCAAGGCGGCGAAGGCCCGCGCAGTAGTGGCATCCCTACTCTTTGTCGAAGCAGTTGTCATTGCACTTCTTGGTCTATGGTTGATATTTCTGACGCTTACCGTGACTGATGAAGGCTTTGAGATTCGAGTACTTCTTGGCGTTCTACTCTTTGTCCTCCTCGGAAGCGGGGGATTAGCAGCGGCAGCAATTGGATATCGTCGTGGGAAATACTTTGGTCGAGCACCAGCCGTACTGGCCAATCTCATTGCACTCGGAGTAGTTTCATATCAAGTTCAGGCTGGTCTTTGGGTTGTTGCAGCTCCACTGGCCATGCTTGCAGTGGCAACTTTGATTGCGGCGCTGCGCGCGATTCCGGAATAAATGACTTCATAATGTGGTCTATCTCGCGCCAGATTCAGCGTTGAGGGGTTCAGGTCAGGGCGACAGTGCCGATAGGCTTAGACCACATTCACGCCAAGAAGGAGTTCGCCAGTGTCGGCACAGGATTTTGGTGCAAATGATTGGCTCGTCGATGAAATGTACGAGCAGTATTTAGCAGACCCTGCATCCGTTGATTCAGCGTGGGTTGAATACTTTAAAACCAATAAACCTCAATCTTCTTCGTCTGCTTCATCCGGAGCTGTTAGCCCGACGAGCGTGTCAGATACGTCGGCACATTCAGTTTCTAAAGGCGTGCCGCCGGTTCCTAAGGCACAGCAAAAAATGGACAAACCGATTGAATCAGCCGCAGCTATAGTGCAAGAGAGTGCGGTAGTTGTGCAACCAACTGCTCCTGTGCAACCAACTGCTCCGGCACAACCTCTATCAACTCCTCAACCGATTGTTCGAGATACCGCTACACCGCAGCCAACACCTGCCGATCCAATTGTTAAGCCCGTCCCAGTATTAATCACGCCGAGTGCATCAACGCTTGAACCTTTGCGTGGAGTATCTGCGCGAGTTGTTCAAAGCATGGAAGCATCTCTATCGGTTCCAACTGCTACATCCGTTCGTGCAGTTGCGGCTAAGTTAATGATTGATAATCGCATTGTCATAAATAATCATATGAAGCGTGCGCGTGGTGGAAAAGTTTCCTTCACGCACATCATCGCCTATGCAATGATTAAAGCAGTTCGGGCAATGCCTGAGATGAATGCATTTTTTGGCGAAATAGATGGCAAGCCAGCGATTGGTCACCCAGAACACATTAACTTGGGCATCGCGATCGATTTAGCTAAAGCTGATGGTTCAAGGCAGTTATTAGTTCCATCTGTTAAAGGCTGCGAAGATATGGATTTTGCGCAGTTCTGGGGCGCGTACGAAGCGGTTATCAAGAAGGCACGGGGCGGAACGCTCACGGTTGAAGATTTCGCAGGCACAACAATGTCTATTACTAATCCAGGCACGCTCGGCACTGTTCATTCGGTACCACGTTTAGTGCAGGGGCAAGGGTTGATTCTTGGAGTCGGTGCGCTGGATTACCCATCAGAGTTCAACGGCACAAGTGAAGAAAGCTTGGCCCGCATGGCCATCAGCAAAGTTGTGACGCTCACAAGTACTTACGATCATCGCGTAATTCAAGGTGCGCAATCAGGTGATTTCCTTCGACGGATGAATGAGTATCTCTTAGGTGCTGACGGTTTTTATGATGAAATATTCGCTGCAGTTCGCATTCCGTACGAACCAATTCGTTGGGCTAAAGATTTTGAATTTACAAAAGATGAGCAGATAAATAAGACCGCGCGTATCCAACAGCTGATTCACGCGTATCGTACTTTTGGTCACTTGATGGCTGATGTGGATCCGCTCGAATATAAGCAACGCTCTCACCCAGATTTAGATGTAGTCACACATGGTTTGACCTTGTGGGACCTCGATCGTGAATTTGCGACTGGTGGTTTTGGTGGATTACCGTTCTTACCTCTGCGAAATATTCTTGGAATTTTGCGAGATTCTTATTGCCGTACTGTCGGTGTTGAGTACATGTATATTGAAAATCCAAAAGAGCGTCAATGGATTCAAACCCATGTGGAAGCTTCTCCAAATAAATTTGCACCAGAGGAGCACCTGCGTATTTTGCGCAAGCTAAATAGCGCAGAGGCATTTGAAACTTTCTTGCAAACCAAGTTTGTCGGGCAGAAGCGTTTCTCACTCGAAGGTGGCGAATCCGTAATTCCACTGCTTGATGCGGTTTTATCGGGTGCTGCCGATCAAGGTATGGACGAAGTCTGTATTGGCATGCCACACCGGGGCCGCCTCAATGTATTGGCAAACATTGCCGGAAAATCCCATGGCCAAATTTTCCAAGAGTTTCAAGGACATTATGCTGAAAATCAAGTACAAGGCTCTGGCGATGTTAAATATCACTTAGGAACCGAAGGGGTTTTCACTTCGTTTTCTGGTGCCACAACCAAGATTTATTTAGCAGCTAATCCTTCTCACCTAGAAGCAGTAAACCCAGTACTTGAAGGCATTGTTAGAGCAAAACAGGACAAACTCAACATAAAGAATGCTTACTCAGTGCTACCAATTTTGCTCCATGGCGACTCGGCATTTGCGGGTCAAGGAGTAAACGCTGAGGTCCTACAGATGTCACAGTTAGCGGGATATCGTACGGGTGGAACGATTCATATTATTGTCAATAATCAAGTTGGATTTACGACATCACCAAGTGCGTCCCGCACTGCAACATATGCAACAGATTTTGCCAAGATTATTCAGGCACCTGTTTTCCATGTCAATGGTGATGACCCAGAGGCTTGCGTACGTATTGCTCGCTTGGCATTTGAATATCGTCAAGAATATAATAAAGATGTTGTGATCGACATGATTTGTTATCGCCGTCGTGGACACAATGAAGGTGACGAGCCAAGTTTTACGCAACCACTTATGTACAAGATGATTGATGCCAAGCGTTCGACACGTACTTTGTATATTGAAGCCCTGATTGGCAAAGGTGATATTTCACCAGCGGAAGCTGAAGAAGTTGCTCGCGATTATCAAACTCAATTAGAGGCCGTTTATGCTGCAGTCAATAATCTTGAAACCGAATCTGATCCCAACTTTAAAGCTCCAGTACCACCAGATGCACATCAGATTATTACTTCCATCAGCGAGGAACTTGCGCGAGAAATCGCTGCAACTCAATCTGCAATCCCTGATGGCTTCCATGTGCATCCAAAGCTATTGCCTCAGTTAGCAAAGCGAGTTGAGTCTCTTAACGATGGTTCAATTGATTGGTCTACTGGCGAAATGCTGGCATTTGGTTCCCTCTTAAAAGAGGATCGACCAATTCGTTTGGCTGGCCAAGATGCACGCCGAGGTACATTTAGTAACCGCCATGCAGTCATTATTGACAAAGAAAATGGCAATGAATGGACCCCATTGCGTGCCCTTAATAGCGATGACAACCATTTCTTTGTGATCGATTCATTGCTCAGCGAGTATGCAGCGATGGGATTTGAGTACGGCTATAGCGTGGAGCGCGAAGATGCATTAGTGCTGTGGGAGGGACAGTTTGGCGACTTCGCTAATGGTGCTCAAACAATTATTGATGAGTTCATCTCATCTGCATTACAGAAGTGGGGAGAGCGTTCTTCGTTAGTGCTGTTGCTCCCACATGGCTATGAAGGCCAAGGTCCAGATCACTCATCGGCACGCATTGAGCGCTATTTACAGTTATGTGCTGAACAGAATATGACTGTTGCACAGCCATCAACTCCGGCCTCTTACTTCCACTTACTTCGCTGGCATGTAAAGAATCCAGCACGGCGCTCAATGATTGTCTTTACTCCAAAATCTATGTTGCGTTTGCGAGCTGCTGCTTCTTCACTTTCAGACTTTACAAGTGGACATTTCCGTCCGGTTATTTCTGATGACTCCGTACAAAACGCTTCTCGAGTCATTTTCTGTTCCGGAAAGATTTATCATGACTTGATCGCAGAGCGTACAAAGTCAGGTGAAAATTCGACAGCAATTGTGCGCGTTGAACTTCTTTTCCCACTTCCAATTGACGAAATGGTTGCTGAGGCAAATAAGCATCCAAACGCTAATCTGTTGTGGGTTCAAGATGAACCTGCTAACCAAGGTCCTTGGTCTTTCATTGCGCTTCGCACATCCGAACAGCATGGCGGCCATGGATTCGGAGATCGAATCTTGCGCCGCGTTTCTCGTCGCGCGACTGCTTCTCCAGCAACTGGAAATCACCACTTGCATGAAGATGAGCAGAAAGCATTGATGCTAGAGGCCTTTACGCGCTAATTACTTAAAGCCTTTGTAGCCTAATTTATTGTCCTTTTCGGTATCGAAATAAAACGCGACCAACAATTTCACTTGGCGTGATCCATCCCCAGCTCCTTGAATCAGTACTGTCGCTGTTATCACCCTCGACCCAATAGTTTCCAGCGTGAGACTTTTGAATTCGTTTAATCAGAAAGATTCCTGGGCGCTGCTCACGTTCAATGACTGCGATACTCCCAAGCGGGGCTCGATTAGGTGATTGTTTCATCCAGAGGACAAGTAACCGATCCCCATGGTGATAAGTGGGAGCCATGGATTCACCATCAACCTTGACTATGCCAAATTTGCTCACGAACGGTAGTCTGTCACTTGTTCGACGTACTCGTGAAATTTTTTTAGGGAGAGAAAGCCATGTTTGCACCGAAAACTACAGTTTACGCACACTGCGATCTTCCATGCGGAGTTTACGATCCGGCCCAAGCAAAAATTGAGGCCCTATCTGTAAAAGCTTGTATGGAAAAATACGCTGCCAATACTGATGCTGATTTTCGTTCACGCTCTGTTGCAATTAAAGAAGAGCGTTCACATCAAGTAAAAGAGCACCTCTGGGTTCTTTGGACCGATTACTTCAAGGCCCCACATTTTGAAGCCTATCCACAACTGCACTCTCTTTTCAATGAGGCGACGAAGCTCGCTGGTGCTGCCGGTACTAAGGGAACACAAGATGTTGCAGTCGCAGATAAATTAATTGCAAAGATTGATGAAATTGCAGAGATTTTCTGGGCAACAAAGAAGGCTTAATTACGTATTTAACTAGTTACATATTTAACTAATTAAAGATTGAGCGGCAGTGCGTGCGAGGAAAGATACTCGCTCCACTGTCGCTCTTTTTATCATTGCGGCCGCCACTTGACGCTCACCCTCATAAACTTCACATTCAAATGTCAGTTCTCGATTAAAGACTTCAACACATCTTGAAGTTGCTCGCAGCTCTGCTCCAATTTCAGCCGGACTCAAAGCCAGAGTTTCAATACTTATTGAAATAGTTGTTTCTCCGGGTTCAAGATGCTCATCGAGGGAAATCACAGCAGCATGCTCCATGAGATTAATAAGATGAGATTGCGCCACAATAGGTAAATCTCCAACACCTAACGCAACGCAGGTATCACCGGGCCTAACAGTCATTATTGAGAAACCAACTACTCCAATAATCTCATCAGCGGATTTCATGGATTACTTGTTACTTTCATCAGTAGGCTCACTCAGAAAACGAATTTCTTCAGTGTGTTCGATAGTAACTTCGCGGTGCTCAACATTTCCAAACTCATCTATTTCAATCGAAATTTCGGTCATTGTAAATTCAGTGGTCACTTCGGTCATGAAGCTACCGGTCATTTGGGCGTGAATTTGTTGATATATAGAGTCGTGCAATTCTTCAGGAGCAGTTTCGCAGCAAGTGCGCTGCAGAACTTCTTGAATTAAACTGTGCATTCGTCTTTCATGTGCAAGTTCAGCGGAACAGTTTGGACAGTTCAGTAAATGTATTTCAATAGTTTGGGCCATTGGTGCATCGGTATCACCTTCAAGCAACAGTACGAATGAGTTAAGGATTTGACTACACGGTACTAGCTGATGTGGACTCATGGAGTTTCCTCCTTAGGTGACTTGACTGTGTAACCAAGATCCTTTGCATACTCAGTTAACCGCTCACGGAGTTGTTTTCTTCCGCGATGTAAGCGCGACATAATGGTTCCAGCCGGAACGCCAACAATTTCGGCAATCTCTTTGTATGAAAATCCCTCAACATCAGCGAGGTAAACGGCGATGCGGAACTCTTCTGGGATCTCATTGAGTGCGCGTTTTATATCGCTATCAGGCAGGTTTTCTAGCGCCTCAACCTCTGCAGATTTACCAAGATTGCTTGAATGCGAAGCCGCATTGGCTAACTGCCAATCTTCAATCTCACCTCCAGATATTTTTGGGCGCCGTTGATCTTTGCGGTAAGTATTAATAAATGTGGTGGTCAAAATTCGATATAACCAAGCTTTTAAGTTCGTGCCAGGCTCAAACTGATGAAATGATGCAAATGCTTTTAAGTAAGTATCTTGAACTAAATCTTTTGCATCATGAGGATTTTTTGTATAGCGCAATGCAGCGGCGTAAAGCTGATTAGTAAAAACGAGTGCATCACGTTCAAAGCGGACAGCACGATCCGCTGGGCTCTCTTTTACTAAATCGGTTGAAGTCATCGCAGTAAAAGGCTATCGCTAAAAGAGGGTTTCTGGCTCGCCAACTTCAATCTGTGCCGTCAACTTTTGTGAATTATTTGACACAGTATTAACTGCTCTAGAGACTGGGCGCGCGACCGCCAAGGAAGCGGGGGATTCAATCTGCATCAGAGATTTCAAGCTTTCCGTTTCAGTATTAGCTGGATTTAACCACTGGTCCCAGCGTTCGTACGGCATGAAAACTGGCATACGGTTATGGATCTCTGCCAGTTCGCCCTGTGCTTCCTGAGTAATAATTGAAGCAGTTTCAATCATCGATCCATTTGGTGCTCTCCAACTACTCCATATTCCAGCAATGGGAAGTTGTTTTCCATTTTTGGCAGAAATATAAAATGGCTGTTTAGGTGAATATTTACCCAGAGCGGTTGCCCATTCGTAATATCCCTCTGCAGGAATCAAGCATCTCGTAGATTTAAATGCTGCTCTGAAAGTTGGCTTCTCATGGATTGATTCACTGCGAGCATTTATTGCACGGGACTGTGATGCTTTTGCCTCGCTAACATCAATAAGCCATGGCCCGATTAATCCCCATGAGACTGTAGCAAGGGCATTTTTCTTGTGGTTTTCGGAATCGGCACGAACAATATAGATGGGGTTAGTGGGTGCGATATTCCAACTGGCTGGCAGGGATTCGGTCGGCGAGCTACCCGAGACCTCAAACTGCTCCATGAGTTCGCGCATATCGGCTGACTGCGCATATCTGCCACACATATGGAAAAGGATAGACTTAATCAATGAATAAAAACGACGCCCACTGGCCAGCGATCCTTCGCGGTGCAAAGCCAGTCGATATTTCGGTCGTAATTCCAGGCTCGAAGTCCGTGACTAATCGCGCACTCGTTTTGGCAGCACAGGCCGATTCACCATCAGTTCTACGACGACCTTTAGTCTCACGCGATAGCGAACTCATGGTGCAGGGGTTACAAGCTCTGGGTATTGGAATTGTCGAAGAAGATGCATTCATAGATGGATTACCTGAATACCAATTAACTCTTACACCTGCAGCAATGAGTGGGCCTGCAAGAATTGATGTGGGAAACGCGGGTACAGTCATGCGATTCTTGCCGCCACTCGCAGCACTTGCAACCGGAGAGATTTCATTTGATGGGGATCCGCGTTCATATGAGCGCCCACTTGGCCCTGTAATCAAAGCACTTGAAGAATTAGGTGTTTCTATCGAGCATGAAGGTCGATACAGCTTGCCGCTAACACTTCACGGAAAGGGCATGATTCCCGGTGGGGAAATAACAATCGATGCCAGCGCATCTAGTCAGTTTTTGTCAGCACTTTTGTTAGTTGCACCAAGTTTTACTCATGGAATTACTGCAACACATAAGGGTGGATCACTTCCATCAATGCCACACATTGATATGACTGTTGATATGCTCAGAAGTTTTGGAGCAGTTGTAACAGTTGATAGTGATGCACAGAGCTGGAATGTTCAACCTGGGTTGCTTCATGGCCGCGAATTAGTCATAGAACCAGATCTTTCAAATGCAGCACCTTTCTTGTCGATGGCAATGGTATGCGGTGGTTCAATCACTATTGCTGACTGGCCGGCAGAAACAACTCAACCTGGAGATCAACTCCGCACGATACTTACTCGCATGGGTGCGCATATTTCAATGAGTTCAAAAGGTTTAACTCTAAAAGGTACTGGCATTATTCATGGAATTGATATTGATTTACACGATGTTGGTGAACTGACACCTTCTATCGCGGCATTGGCTGCGCTGGCAGATTCACCTTCACATCTTCGTGGCATTGGCCACTTACGCTTACATGAAACGGATCGACTAGCCGCATTGACTCGTGAGATAAATTCCTTAGGTGGAAATGTTGAAGAGCATAAAACCTCTCTCCACATCACTCCTGCGCCACTTCATGGAGGCGTTTTTCACACCTATGAAGATCACCGACTTGCAACAGCTGGTGCGGTCATCGGCTTAGTAGTACCTGGAATCGAAGTAGAAAATATAGCTACAACTCGTAAAACGCTTCCAGATTTTCCTGGTTTATGGAGTTCTCTTCTTGCTTGAGATTGCGAGTAATTAAGTGATGGCTCCTCGCGAATATGACGAGTCTGATGCTCGAATCAGGCCAGCCCGCAGCACTCGCCCCCGAAGTAAAGATCGTCCAAACCATAGCCAAGCGATAACGGCTTTAGTTACAACTGTGGATCGCGGCCGCCAAACGTGCTTTACCGATAATGGTTTAGTTATCACTGCGATGAGAGCTCGCGAGTTAGGACCAAAGTCAGTTGTCGTTGGAGACATTGTTTCGATAGTTGGCGATATCAGTGGAAACGCAGGAAGTCTTGCTCGAATAGTGGCAGTCAGTGAACGCCGTAACTCTTTAAGTCGCACTGTTGATGATGCGGCCCAAGTCGAACGGACAATTGTTGCAAATATCGATCAGTTAGTAATTGTTGTCGCTGCAACAAATCCAGAACCCCGAAGAGGACTAATTGATCGATTTTTAGTCTCAGCTTTTACTGAAGGAATTACACCAAAATTAGTTGTTACAAAGACCGATCTTGGTGCAGTTCCTGAATTTATAGTGCAGTATTCAAAGCTTGATGTTGAAATCCTTTTCACGGCCATTAAGAGTGATTCGCGAAGTGATGATTTAACTGCGCTACATGCGATTCTTGAGGGAAAAAAATCTGTATTAGTTGGTCACTCCGGTGTAGGTAAGTCAACTCTAATCAATGCTTTAGTACCAGCAGCTGATCGTATGACAGGTGAAGTAAATACATCGACTGGCCGTGGGCGCCATACTTCATCAAGTGCAATTGCGCTGCAGATATCTGGTAGTGATGGGTGGATTATCGACACACCTGGTATCCGAGCCTTCGGCCTATCGCATATCGACAATCAACGGATAGTTGACGCGTTCACAGATTTATCCGAAGTTGCCGCTAACTGCATGTCTAACTGCTCACATGTACATAGTTCGTGCTCACTTGATGCTTGGGCCGCTCCCAACGGCGTTGTTGACCTTGAGCGAACTGCGAGACTCACAAGTTTGCGCTCTTTATTGGCAGTCAAAGACCAAACTCTGCAAGGCATTGAGGATTAAGATTTAACCACTATGACATTTGAAACACAGCAATACGGCGAAGATTTAGCTCTAGCCCATCTGCTAGCAGATCTAGCCGATGCAATTGCATTAGATCGTTATCAAGCATTGGATTTAGTTGTCACGACTAAACCGGATAACACACCGGTTACTGATGCGGATCGCGCAGTAGAAACCGCGATACGTCAAGCTCTTGCAGTACATCGCCCAGAGGACGGCTTGTTAGGTGAAGAGTTTGGTAGCGAGATAAAGGGGGCAAAGCGCTATTGGGTAATTGACCCAATTGATGGAACTAAGAATTTTATGCGAGGAGTGCCTACATGGGCATGTTTAATTGCACTCGTCGAAGTGAGTGAAAGCCAAACTCACAATGTCGTTGTGGGAGTTGCTAGTTCACCTGCATTATCTCGGCGCTGGTTTGCATCAAGCGGAGCTGGGTCATTTGTAAATTTTAATGGTATTACAAAAAAGATATCTGTTTCAGAAGTTGCAGAGATTGAAGATGCCTCGATTGCATATTCGGACTTCATCGGATTTGGTGAAAGATTGGAGCCATTTCAAAAAATGCTTTCCCAAGCTTGGCGCACACGGGGTATGGGAGATTTTTGGTCACACATGTTGGTAGCCGAAGGTGCAGTAGATATTGCAGTTGAACCCACTCTCGCAGTGTGGGATATGGCGGCCCTGGATATCATTGTTCGCGAAGCAGGTGGAGTTTTTACTAATACATCCGGCCAGCAAGGCCCTTTTGGTGGAAGCGGCGTTTCAACTAATGGCAGATTGCATACCGCAGTAATGAAAGGTCTAAATCCATGAGCACTCTTTTGGAACCCACAACACTGGCAATTGAGGGAATGACTTGCTCTTCGTGTGTTAACACGGTTGAGAAAGCTTTAAATTCGGTAGAAGGAGTAAGTGCGTCTGTTAACTTTGCTACGGAGACTGCGCATATTTTAGCTACAACCGAAATGGATGTGAAAAAGTTAGTCCAGATTGTCGAAAAAGCAGGATATAAAGCATCACTTTTGCGTGATGGCCAGTCAGTGACTTTGCATAGTAAGAAATCAGGTAGAGCGCTGTTCTTTGCTTTTATTTTTGCCGTCCCAGCCGTTGTTATTTCAATGGTCATGGACTGGCATCATCACATAGATATGTGGATGATTAACCAGATAGATTCTCTTGGAATTGCACGTCCTTTGTATTCACCAACTGCTTGGTTGGTCATTGCTCTTAGCGCACCGGTAGTTTTAATTGTTGCTTGGCCAATTCACCGTGCAGCACTGCGCAATTTAAAGCATCCGACGATGGATAACTTAATCTCTATGGGTTCTATTGCTGCATTTGCATGGTCGATATATGCAAATGCAACGGGTGTCGGTGACGTGTACACAGAAGTTGCTGCCGGAGTAATCTTTTTTGTCATCCTGGGTCGTTTCTTAGAAACACGTGCAAAATCGAGGGCTGGTTCCGCACTTTCTTCCCTTCTAGCTTTAGGTAGCAAAGAGGTAACAATTGTTCGTGGGGGATTCCCGCTCATAGTTCCAATCGGCCAACTAGAAATCGGCGATGAGTTTGAAGTTCTTCCAGGTGCACGCATCGCAACCGATGGCATGGTTATTAGAGGTGAAAGCGCCGTTGATAACTCCATGCTGACCGGTGAATCAAAACCTGTCGATGTTCGTCCAGGATCATCAGTAATTGGTGCATCACTAAACCACAATGGTCGGCTGATTGTGCGAGCAACCAGAATTGGAAGTGACACTGAACTTGCTCGCATCACGGCAATGGTCATTAGTGCACAGGGCACAAAAGCACCGATTCAGCGATTAGCAGATCGCATCAGTGCTGTTTTTGTTCCTATAGTTACTATTTTTTCAATTGGTGTTTTTCTGGGGTGGATTTACACAGATCACACCTTAACTAGGTCAATCTCTGTGGCTATCACAGTCCTAGTGATCGCCTGTCCATGCGCACTTGGTCTAGCCACCCCTGTGGCTTTACTTGTTGCCTCTGGGCGCGGGGCTCAGCGTGGAATTGTGCTGCGGGAACCTCGTGCGTTAGAAGTTGCACGCACAGTTAATACGGTTGTCTTTGATAAGACCGGAACCCTGACTCAAGGTGTAATGAATGTTGTTGAAGCCACAGTATCCACTTCAGCCGGAAGAGTCTTAGGAAGCAACTTTGCTTCACTCATCAATGAGAAACTAATTTTCTCATCTGCTTTGGCAGTCGAATCACAGAATTCGCATCCAGTTGCACTTGCAATCGCACGTCACACACTTGGACAAGGGGCGACGAAGTATGAAGTTACTGATTTTTCTGTGACTCCAGGTGCAGGTGCAGCTGGACGAGTAAATCTTGGCAATGTATCCCCAGTTGTCTTAATTGGTTCTCCCGCCGCTGTTGCCCATAGCTGTACAGATTTTCATCCGGAAATAAAGCTCGCAATTACACATGGTCAAGAAGCTGGCCTAACTGTCTCTGTTCTTGCGTGGGATGGCGTCGCACTTGCGGTTTTTGCCGTCGGAGATCAATTAAAGAAGGATGCAGCCGAAACTATTAAAGCGCTCCAAGCAATGGGAATCACGCCATGGCTGGTAACCGGTGATAGTGCTGAAGTTGCTGGTTCAGTTGCAACAACTGTTGGAATCGATATGGCGCATGTTGTCTCCGGAGCTATTCCTGAGACTAAATTAATGATTGTAGAAAAGTTAAAGTCTGAAGGACACTGCGTATTAATGATTGGTGATGGAATTAACGATGCCGCTGCCTTAACGGCTTCAGATTTATCGATGGCAATGGGAACAGGAACTGATACTGCAATTTCAAGCGCCGATATAACTCTAATGAATTCCGGCCTTAGTAGCGTGATAGATGCACTTAAAATTGCTAAAAAAACTCTAAAGATTATTCACTTAAACATGGGTTGGGCATTGATATATAACGTCATAGGCCTACCAATAGCTGCTCTCGGAATGCTTCGGCCTATCTATGCAGCGGCTGCTATGGCATTGTCATCATTGTTTGTCGTCACAAATTCTTTGAGAATCAAATAAAAATCTCGCAGTGGCTAAGTAATCCACTGCGAGATTTTTACTTTTTCTGATCTGGTAGCGGGGGCAGGATTTGAACCTACGACCTCTGGGTTATGAGCCCAGCGAGCTACCGAGCTGCTCCACCCCGCGTCGGTATCGGCAATCTTAGGCGTGAAGCAGATAAAGACCAAATCCATGAATGAAAACCCATGAAAATGGCCCTTACCAATCAATATTTACTCAGTACACAATTCGCGCACTGTTATTAATTGCCGTCGAAATTATTTTTTCGTCTGCGCTGCTATTGCGGATGCGATAGCAGATTTTAAGCGATCTTGCGCTCGCCCATATGCTGCAAAATCACCCTTAGCAAGTGCGGCTTGAGCATCAGTGAGTGCCTGCTTTGCACTTGCTAATGCACTGGCCAACGAATTGTTTGTTGTTCCACTAGTCGAAGTTGTTGTTCCACTAGTCGAAGTTGTTCCAGAATTTCCACCGAATACTTGATCGAGTGCACCTTTCAAAGTGTCGTCATATCCAATTTGATCTCCAAATGAAACGAGTACTTTTTGAAGCAATGGATAAGCCGCACTATTTGATGTCGCCCTCACATAAACAGGTTGTACATAGAGCAAGCCTCCACCAACTGGAAGTGTGAGCAAGTTTCCAAGAACCACATCAGAACCACCTTGACGCAATAGTGACAAGGAGTTTGCAACCTCAGGCTTTGCTTCAAAGTTAGAGGCAACTTGAGAAGGTCCTGCAACGTTGGTACTGCGAGGCAGTTGGAGCACTGTGATCTTGCCGTAGTTAGGTCCAGCATCAGAATTCACAACCGCAAAAGCAGACAAGTTTTCTCGACCACCGCGTGGAACAAATGGTGTAGTCATTGCGAACTCTGGCTTTGCCTCTCCAGGCATCTGGAGTGTTAAGTAGTAAGGAGGCTGCGCACCTGCATTTGCACCGAAGGTAGATGGATCACGCGGCACGCGCCAGAAGTCTTGTCCGCCGTAAAACGCTGCCGCAGTTTGCACGTGGTATGACGAAAGAATTTCACGTTGCACACGGAACATATCTTCTGGATAGCGAATATGGGACATAAGATCTTTTGAAATCTTAGATTTTGGCGTGATGGTTCCAGGAAAAGCCTTGCTCCAAGTGGCTAAAACTGGATCTTTTGCATCCCATTGGTACAAAGTAACGGTTCCATCGTATGCATCAACGGTTGCCTTAACAGAGTTACGGATGTAATTAATGTTTTGGTTACCTTGTGCAGTCACTGCCGAAGAGTTAACTGTTAACGCATCAGAAGTAGCACTTGATAGGGAGATCTGCTTTGAGTATGGATATCCAGCACTTGTTGTGTAACCATCGATAATCCATAGGACTTTTCCATCAACAAGAGCTGGGTATGGATCTCCATCGAGAGTCAACCATGGAGCGACTTTTGCTACACGCTCGCGTGGGTTTCTTTCGAAGAGAATTTTAGAATCTTTATTGATTAAAGAAGAGAGAAGAATTCTTTGCTCCTGGTATTTTAATGCGAATACAAGTTTGTTAATCAGCGAGCCAACTGGCACTCCACCTGTTCCTGTATAAGTAAAGTTCTTTTGTCCATTTGCTGATGCATCATCAGGATAATCAAACTCAACAGGGCTATCTGTCTTTACGCCACCGATAATTGAGTAATCAGGAACATTTTCACCAAAGTAAATTCTGGGCTCAAAATTACCCAGGCCTTTAGTTGGTGGAAGATCACCAACTGCAAATGAAGGCTTACCGTCAGCATCGCGCGTATTTCCGTAAGCTGCTACGAAACCAAAACCATGTGTGTACACAAGGTGGTCGTTAATCCAGTTACGTGAAGGGTTGCCATTAATATTTAATTCGCGTACTGCCACAACAGTGTCACGCATCACGCCATCAACCATATATCGATCCACGTCGAGTGAATCAGGGAAGGTGTAGTAAGGCTTGATCTGCTGGAGTTGGCGGAAAGTCGCAGGCAACACATTTGGATCCATCAAGCGAATATTGGCAATTGTCGCTGCATCTTTCGAAAGCTGCCCAGCGGAAGTAGTCAACGTGGCTTGATAATCACTTACTTCGACTTTATCTAAACCATATGCGGTTCGGGTTGAATCTATATTGCGCTGGATAAAAGGTGCCTCTTTTGAGGATTCACTGGGTTTCACCTGGAATGTTTGAATCGCACCTGGATAGATTCCAGCAATAAGCACCGAGGAAATTATAAGCAGTGCAGTACCAGCTGCTGGTAATACCCAAGATCGACGAACGATATTTGCAAAAAACAAGAGTGCGCAGACAACTGCGATAGCGGCCAAAATAGCTTTTGCGGGTAGCACTGCATTCACGTCTGTGTAAGTCAGTCCAGTAATCAACTTGCTTTCTTTTAAGGCAAGGGCATAGCGATCAAACCAGTATGCGACTGCCTTCAAAAGGACTACTCCGCCAAGAAGTACAGAAAGTTGTACTCGAGCTGCAACGGTTGTTCGATCCTCTTGAACCTGAAGACGAATTCCGCCATAAAGGTAGTGCACAATTGTGGACGCAATAATTGCAAGAACCAGAGTTGATATTCCCCACGCAATCAGTGTCTGCCAAAATGGCAGTCTGAAAGCAAAGAATGAAATATCCATCTGGAACTGCGGATCTTTTATTCCAAATTGTGTTGAGTTTTTAAATAGCAGCCAAGTTGACCATAAGGTTGAACCTGAAGTTCCAGCAAAATAAAAAAGTGCAGCTCCTAATCCAACGAAGACCCATCGCTTAATTGGTTCAATCTGGGAACGATATCTTTCAAGATTGTCAGCTTCAACAGTTAGAGGTACGTAAAGAGGGCGGCGCTTGTATGCAACAAGTACATTGAATAGAACAAGAGCTGCTGTAATTAGCCCCGAGGCTATAAATAGCGCAACTTTAGTGAGCAATACAGTGGACCAGACTGAGGTGAAGTTTACGGATTTAAACCAGAGCCAATCGGCATAAAAGCCACTCAAGGAAACTAGAGCAACGCCGATAACGGCGAGGATTCCGATTGTTATAGGTAGTGGACCGCGACGACGTCTAAAATTGAACTGGGGGGCTGAATTAGTCATGGGATAACGCTAGTGCATTTATGGCATCGGTGAGAGTGGAGACTATGACTATAGAAATGCCTTCAGGAGGGTTTTTGATCTCCTTCCGATTACCTGCTGGGGCTAGGAATATTTCAGCCCCGGCGGCTCGCGCTGAACGAATTTTCTCGTTGATACCGCCGATAGGACCGATTGTCCCATCGGCAGAAATAGATCCAGTCCCTGCGATGTGACGAGCCCTTAAAATATCCTGAGGAGTTAATAGTTCAATAACACCGATTGCAAAAGTCATTCCTCCGCTAGGACCCCCTGTGCGCTTCACATCAAAGTGAATATTCTTTTCCACCAAAAGATTTTTTGTGACACCGTACTGTGGGTTTGCCTTTAGAAAGTTCAACGCTGAATTGATTGCCTTGTTCTGCGAGTTGGTCATATCAGCTGTCGCACTTTTCTTTTCAGATTCAGCGGTTGTTCCAGGTGGGTAAATTGCAGCACGTGGATAAATCGCTTCATCACCGCGCAACCACGAGTAGAGAATTTCTGGTCCAATCAACCAATTATTGGGAGTTGTAACTCGCACAGACATTAAATCTAGCCGTCCAGTTGCTGGGTACGACTTTTGATTCTTCACAGTGATGATTGAATCAAAAATGTTTTGCGCAGATCCGGGCATTACTATTGCAAAAGGTAAAGGCGCAATAAGTGCACATGTAAAAAAAATTGTGAGTATGGCAATAACTATTCTGGGCAGCGGGGAGAATCGCATTACTTAAACCAGGTTAGCTAGTTGGCTCTGGACCAGAGTCTGATGTGTTTGCAGAGTTATTGTGTGGAAGATTTGTATTAATCCCGCTTGCATCACGAGCTTGAGAATCTCGAAGTGAATCTTGAAAGCGCTGGAACTGGCTTACCGAACGTTGAGTCCCTTGCTGATACTTTCCCTGAAATTTAGAGATCCATAAAACATAACCAAGTCCACCAATAAGGCCCATCGCAGGAACAATCCACCAAATTAAGGCTGTAGCTGCGCTCGACATGGTGTCAGCCTATCGGTTGCGGGAAGAAATCGGATGGATATCTGGTTACCCTCCTGAGAGGATTAACACATGACGCCATTTGGATTTACGCCTGATAACTCCGACGACGCCGAAAAAAATAATGGCGATGGATCGGTTGATTTTGCTGCAATGATGCAAAAAATGCAGCAGGAGATTCAAGACCAGTTCTCAAAATTAGGAATGGCGGATCCTGGTTTTGCACCATCTAGCGAAGTTTTACCCAAAACCATAGTTCGAGATACTGCGAAGAAGTTTGTTACTGCAAAAGGTTCGGCTCCCATAGGTGCAAACGATGTTGCAAAAGTTAATGAAGCCTTTGCAATTGCTGAGTTGTGGCTGAACGAGGCAACTTTTTTCCCTCAGTCAACAGCAATTGGAAACCCCACCCTTGCCCGAACCGATTGGGTTGATTCAACTCTTAAAGGTTGGCAGAGTTGTGTAGAGCCGCTTGCTTTGGGCTTAACCAGTGCCATGTCAGAGTTGCTTAATGACTCCGCTGGTGAAAATTTAGGTATGTCGCCAGAATCGCAGATGCAAATTCCCGTTGAAATGATTGCCACTCTGCTCCGTTCATTTATTGGCACACTAATGGCCACCCAGTTAGGTCAATCAATCGGAGGATTAGCTGGGACTTCCACAGGAATTCATGATGTTGGCCTCCCGCTGGTAGATCCGGTGTCTCCAGCATTGGTTCCTGAAAACATTAATGAGTGGGCACGCGATTTAGACATTCCCATCGATGAAGTACGTATATTTCATGCGCTTCGTGAAAGTGCAGGAGCGCGATTATTTGCGCATAACCCTTGGCTAGTTTCCTATATCAAGAGTGCAATTTCAGAGTATGCACGCGGTATTCACATCGATATCAATGCGATACAAAATCAAGCACAAGAGTTATTCGAAGCTTCTACTTCAGGGGCTACAGATTTCGATCCAACAAATCCTGAAAGTTTTACGATGGCGCTTAATGAAGGAATTTTCACACCCGAAGAGACGCCAACACAGCGAGAAGCGTTAGTTAAATTAGAAACAGTACTTGCACTTGTTGATGGTTGGAGCGAAACTATAGTTGCAATCGCCGCTGGAGATCGTTTACCAAATATTTCTGCTTTGCAAGAAACGCTACGGCGACGACGTGCAACATCTGCACCGACTCAGCAATTGTTTTCAAATCTTTTTGGCCTGCAAGTGTCACCACGACTTGCGCGGGAGGCATCTTCTTTTTGGAAGTCAGTTGGAACTTTGCGAAGTGTGGAAGTGCGAGATCAAATCTGGAGTGGAATTTTGCCAACTTCAGAGGACTTATTGACGCCCGAAAACTTTCTTACAAGTATCGAAATTCCGGATGACTTATCTTCACTCTAAAGTGATGCAAATCTTCTAGAAAGTTGTGCTGCTCTGAAAAAGAAAAGCGAACTCCCCGGGCGCTCATTCTGTGTCAGCCTTCCCCTTGCTGACATAGAACGGTTATCCGAGGAGTTCGTAGTTGTAAAGTAAATGGAAACGGCCTGAGAATCAACTGAGCACCACTTTGACAAACTACTTTTTTATCGTGTATTGGGAAAGAATTGCGTAATGGACCGATGAGCAGCCGTTGGCTCTTGGTCAAGCATGAGTACTTTGAGACTCCAGAGCAGCCAACCTGAGTTAAAAATTAAATCTCTCAACACATGGTTGAGGTTGTTTGATAGTTGCTGGCGGACAGATACCTTCGGATGGTGGTAGTAGATAGCTTTATGGACGAGGATGATTTCGCTGATGACGGGCAATTGGGCCGAGATGCCATCCTTCCTGGAATTTCTGAGGGTGAAATTGTGGTGATTCGCTCTACGCGCCGTAAGAAAAATATCTCTGCGTATAGGGCAGGTGGTCGCATCGTGGTTTCTATTCCTGCAAGAATGAGTAAAGCTGATGAGCGGGCGATGGTGCCTGAAATGGTCGCAAAGATACGTGCCCAGGAGGCTGCCATCACCATGAGTGAGAGCGCTTTGGCCACGAGGATTGATGAACTACTCCTGCAGTTAGCGCCAGAAATCACAATACGGCCTGCAATGGTCGGCTGGCGCGCTATGCGCGAGCGGTGGGGATCTTGCACCAGCGTGGACCGCACTATCCGGATTTCAGATCGCCTCAAAGGTGCGCCAGCCACCGCATTGGATTACGTCCTATTCCATGAGGCTATTCATCTAGAGATAAGTGATCATGGAGAGAGATTTAAGGCGATATTGGCACGATTTCCTCAGGCAGAGGTGGCATCTGCCTACTTGGATGGCTATGAAGCAGCTGAAACCGCGCTCGCCATGCCAAATGAGCTCAAGAAACTTCTCAATAAATAGGCCCTGATTAGCCTCAAAACATGGTTTTCGGGGGTATCCTCTTAAATAACAACGCCTGCCCCTAACGGGAAAAATCCCTTAGGGATGCATGTGTGGAGTGGAGGATGTGAATGTCAGACACATATAAAGGAACTGCTTACTGCGTTAAGTGCAAGGAAAAGCAGAGCTTGGAAGGAACCATTAGCGTCAGCGATTCAGGTCGCCGTACAGCTAAAGGCGTCTGCCCAGTCTGCGGTACCAAGATCAGCACTTTCCTTCCAAAAGCCTAGTAATTAAATTTCGCTCACCCTGAACTCTCGTTCAAAGCGCTGAGCGTCTAGCAGTAGGGAAAGCCCTTACCCCTTTGCGTGTAGGGGCTTTTTTCTTTCTTACTTGCACTGAGTAGTGCGTGCGTCACTCACTGTTCGCGGAGTGCAGTTGTGTCCACACTTTCACACATAATGAAAAACACACGACCCTGACGTGCGCATTCTTTGCCATATGACAACTACACATGAACCTGACGATCTTAAAATCACGGATGAAGATTCCAAACGCTTAGAAAAAATATCGTTGCTCCATGCTTCATATCCCCGCCTAAAAAATGGTGTCTACATTAGCAGGGCTTCAGTCAATAAAGAAAAATCAATCTATGTTGCAACATCAATTCACGCCATCGAGATTTTCCACGGAGGCGCACGAGCAATAATTGCAGAGCTCAATGGTTTGCAAACTCCGCTCGAAATCAGTCAGGTTTTGTCTGCACCGATTGAGTTGATTGACTTAGTCCTTGAACAACTCAAAGATGCAAATTTTATAGATACAGTTCGAAACAAAATCACGCTTCATAATCGATTTCAATCCTCAATCGCATCCCGAGCTGCTCACACCAAAGATCAAAGCTTGGATGCAGCTTTCAGTCAGTTACAGAAAAGATTAGCACCTGAACTCAGTCAAGCAACATGGATAGCTGGTGCTAATGATGGCGGAGTTAATCTGTTATCAGCGCGACAAAACTATGGAATTGAAATTTTTGGAAGCTCTCGTACCGCGGCGTTAATCTGTTCAATTCTGCTTGCAAGCGGAGTTACCAATACTCGGATAGCACTCTCATCGACACAGCAGCACCCCACAATCATTGATTCTGATTTGGGCACAGGTGCTCTGCGAGTCAGCGATATCGGGCTAAGTTTTCGAGGTCGCCTTGAGGAACTATCTCGCGAATGGTCACTTTTCCCAGTTTCATCTAACCACGGATCCATTCATAAAGCCTTACCACAGTCGCTTCCGGAGAAGACTTTGCGAGTTGTTGTTGGAAACTTTGACCCGGAATTAGTTGAGCAGTTCAATCGTGGCGGTCAAGACCACCTCATTGTTGGCAAGAGCGCTGGAGGAGTTGCATTATGTGGGCCGCTTGTACAACCTGGATTCACACCGTGTCTTCAATGTTTAGCACTTGCAAACGAAGAGCGAAATGGAAAAATTCATCGCCAATTGGTTGCTACTCATGGAACTAGTGAAGAGATGCCAATTGCTATGGCACACCATGTAGCCGCCATTACCGCTCACGCAATTTTGGATTTTATCGACACTGGAACGTCAATACTCATGGGATCACAGCTGCATCTGAGCTTTCTCGAACCTTTAATTCCAGAAACTAAACGATTTTCGCGCCACCCGAACTGCCGATGCATTTGGAGCACGACTTCTGCAGAGGGGAATCTGAATGGAGGTGAGACTAAAAAGGCTATCGAGCTTTTTGGCAGCAAGCTGATATTAGAAATGAATGAAGATTCTACGGCTAAGAGATGAACTAGATATGCACAAGGCTTATCTGGGCCGAGAGTTTCAATCATTCTAACCAGAAGACTTACCCAATCAACCCAGACCAAACAACCCATAACATTGGAGAAATAATGAACAATCTTTTAACAAAACTTGTAAAGGCAGAGATTACATTTCGCGCCGAATTAACCCGAGTTCATAAAAATTTTTATGCAAACCTTCGTGATGACCGCGGTGATGTGCCCGGGTGGGTCCTCGTGGTGTTGATGACAACTGGTTTAGTGACGGCAATATGGACAATCGCAGCTCCACGCTTGACGGCAATACTCAAGAATTCACTGGATGCCATGAATGGAATTCGTTAAAAGCTGAACTAATCGAATCCTTCCACCCTCATTAATTTCTAGTGACAACCATTTCTAGTGACAACCATTTCTAGTGACAACCATTTCTAGTGACAACCATTTCTAGTCACAACCATTTCTAGTGACAACCATTTCTAGTCACAACCATTTCTAGTCACAACCATTTCTAGTGACAACCATTTCTAGTCACAACCATTTCTAGTGACAACCATTTCTAGTAAGGAAAATTAAATGAGAACAGGGATCAGAAGATTTCTTGAAGCTTTAAAGCAGGATGATGGAAATGTTGAAAGCACATTGGTTCTCATCCCGTTATTGATACTTTTTCTCATCGGTATTGAGCTGATAATTGCCACAAACCTGCGCAATGGTGATGCCGCAATTGCGCAAGGCGAAGCATCTATGAGAGCGATTAGTGGTGAGGTGCGAGCTAGCGATGAGCTAATTGAGTTAAATTCGAGTGATCAATTTTCACATATACGTGTGCTGATTACACACCGGCAAACTAGTTTGCCTCAGTTGGTGCCAGGCTTAATCGCATTACTGGGCGGAGCTTCAGCCACAGATGTGAGAGGTGCCGCAGTTATGGAATCACTCAATTGAACGGACCAAACCTCGAAACAGCAAACTTAGCATTGTCAAAAGGCGATAGATCAAAGTTAGAATTTTTCCAGTTCGGGAAAGTGTTCCGAAACCTGAAAACACTTTTGGAATGGCTGAAGCAGGATAGCGGTAGTGCGATAGTTGAGTTTGTAGCACTTGCAATTCCTCTTTTTATCCCAATTTTTATCTATTTAAACAATTTTATATCGATAAGTGGAAATGAAGAGATAGTAAGAGTTTTAGCGCGAGAAGGCCTACGCGCTTATGTAGTGAGCGAGAGCGATCATGCTGGGCGACAAGTTTCTGCACAAGCAATTTCGGTTATTGCACACCATCTTGGGCTCTCGAATTTAGAGATTGCTACTTTGTCAGCCCAGTATGCGTGTTCAGAGAATCCATGTCTATCTCCAAATGGACAAATCCAGATTACGGTTTCATACATTGATACAAGCACACATCGCACAGTTATTGCATCAGCACAGGAACAAGTAACCCCCTGGCTATGAGCATACATTTACCTGGCTATGAGCAAACATTCACATGGCTGTTAACAGCAATCCCCATGAATGTGAGCGAATAATCTCGTGACTGTAAAATTGTTGCGCCGACACACTTTCAGCGATGAGAAAGGATCGCTAAGTGTTGTAATCATTGGTTTATTTCTTATTACTGTTGCCTCATTGATGGTGATGACTGATGTTGCAACAGTTTTGGTTGCAAAGCGTTCATTAGCACAAGCTACAGAAGCTGCAGCTCAACGTGGAGTCCACTCCTTAAATACTTCAGCGTATTACACCGGGAAAGGAACGATGCTGACTGCTCCTCTCGCACTTCTTACAAATCGCGACCATGCGCCAATCCCAATTGACTGCAATCGAGCAGTACTAGATGTGATTCTCGAATTACATAACTGGAGCAATGACCAAGGATCTTTGAAGCGCCGGGAGTTGCAGGGATTAGTGTTGACAGATTTGCAATGCGATGGAACTTCATTAGAAGTCTCAACCTATGCCGAAATTAAATTCCCATTTGTTGTGCCTTTTTCAACGATGAATTCAGCGAATTTAACGTCCACTGTTGGAGCAACGAACCAAGTGCGCGATGGCTTCTATCTGTTTGGTGTTCGACTGTATTAACCCCGCTTGCATAATTTGCGAGTCCCAATTCAGGATTTTGCCTGCATAATGGCGTGGGACTACTGGGCTATCCTTCATCCATGGCAGCGCGTGAATATGCATTAGAGATCGATGCGATTAATGCCACCTTAGTTTCCATTGAAAAAGTCTTGGACTTACCAAAATTACGGGCCCAGTCTGTGGAGTTAGAAAAAGAGGCAGGAATCCCTGACCTTTGGGATGACCCAGAAAATGCTCAGAAGATAACTAGTCGTTTATCAAGAGTCCAGGCAGAGATAAATAAGTTGACGGGACTGCGAAGGCGCGTTGAAGATTTACCTATTCTCTTTGAACTTGCAGCAAGCGAGCCAGATGGATCTGGAGTTTATGATGCCGAACGCGAGTTAGATGCCGTCAAGAAATCCATAGGTGAGTTAGAGGTTCAAACGCTGCTCAATGGTGAGTACGACGATCGCGATGCATTAATAACTATTCGTTCAGAGGCAGGAGGAGTAGAGGCCGCTGATTGGGCAGAGATGATTATGCGAATGTATTTACGCTACTGCGAGCGCCATAATTATCCAGTTGATGTTTTAGAAACTTCATATGCAGAAGAGGCTGGAATAAAATCAACCACTTTTCGTGTCACTGCGCCGTATGCATATGGCACATTATCAGTGGAGCAAGGTACGCATCGCTTAGTTCGCATCTCACCGTTTGATAGTCAAAGTCGCCGCCACACATCATTTGCCGGAGTTGAAGTTGTACCTGTTGTTGAACAAAGTGATCATGTTGAGATTGATGAGAAAGAAATTCGTACAGATGTGTATCGCTCTTCTGGGCCTGGTGGTCAAGGCGTTAACACGACTGACTCAGCAGTGCGGTTAACTCATATTCCAACCGGCATTGTTGTCTCATGCCAGAATGAGCGATCTCAAATTCAGAACAAGGCAACTGCAATGGCAGTGCTTCAATCGAAACTCTTAGAACGACGCCGACAAGAAGAGCAGGCCAAAATGAACGCCTTGAAGGGAGATAACTCTGGATCCTGGGGCAACCAAATGCGCTCTTATGTTTTAGCGCCTTATCAAATGGTGAAGGATTTACGCACAGATTATGAAACGGGAAACACGTCTGCGGTTTTAAATGGCGAAATTGATGAGTTCATCGAAGCGGGAATTCGTTGGCGCCGTAGTTCATAAGCACCCTATGACTGAGGTTCACAATCACTCCTCCACTTTGATGCTGGAAATTGCGGCGTATTGGCTTAATCTCACACTTTTTATAGGCTAAATTGCGCGTTAGATGTGCGGATTGACTGCATATCTACATAAACTAAGGCCAGAGTGCTCGCGGGAAATAGGACGTGAGCCTGAACTTTTTCGGGAGATTTAGATGATTCGTTTTGAGAACGTCACCAAGGTCTACTCGGGACAAGAGCGCCCTGCACTCGACTCAGTCAGCCTAGAAATAGTTAAAGGTGAGTTTGTTTTTCTCGTCGGATTATCAGGTTCTGGTAAGTCAACTTTTCTACGTTTAATTTTGCGCGAGGATCGTCCTACCTCAGGAATTATTCATGTGGCGGGCAAAGATCTTGGAACTCTTGCTAGCCATAAAGTGCCAGAACTTCGCCGACAGGTTGGAACCGTCTTTCAAGATTTCCGACTTTTGCCGAATAAGACGATTACTGAAAATGTAGCTTTCGCTCTGCATGTATTGGGATATTCACAAAAAGAAATCAACCGTGAAGTCCCAGAAGTCTTAGAGCTCGTAGGGCTAGAGGATAAAGGCGATCGTTTACCATCAGAGATTTCAGGAGGAGAACAACAGCGCGTGGCCATTGCACGTGCCTACGTAAGTCGTCCACCAATTTTGATTGCTGATGAGCCAACTGGAAATCTTGACCCAGCTACAAGTGTGGGAATTATGAAGTTACTTGATCGGATTAATCGCGAGGGTACAACTGTATTAATGGCTACGCACGACTCGGGAATCGTAGACCAGATGCGCAAGCGGGTTATTGAGTTAGACCTAGGCCACGTGATCCGCGATCAAGTTCGTGGCGTCTATGGATACACGGGTTAGTGGCGTATTCAGATGTATAGGGTTACACGGGTTACACGGGTTACACGGGTTACACCTGTTATTGGCGTATTCAGATGAGTGAGGAATAAGAGATGCGTGCACGGTTTCTATTAAGTGAAGTAGGTATTGGGCTTCGTCGTAATTTGACGATGACTTTTGCTGTAATCGTAACGACAGCAATCTCACTGTCATTGCTTGGAATCGGTTTGCTTGCAAATGCACAAGTTGGGGCAATGAAAGATTATTGGTACGACAAGATTGAGGTTTCTGTCTTTTTGTGTGGGTCGCTTTCAGAGGCACCATCGTGTGCTGGAGGAATCGTCACATCGGCGCAGCGTCTTGCCATTCAACAAGATATTCAAAGCATGCCTGCCGTAGCGAGCGTTTTCTATGAGTCACAGTCACAAGCTTTCGCGCGGTTCCAAGAGCGCTTTAAAGAGTCTGCAATCGCTCAAAATGTGACTGCCGATCAGTTACCGGAGTCCTTCCGTGTGAAACTAAAAGATCCCACCCAGTTTGCCGTCATTGTGAGTGCTTTCTCTGGCCGACCTGGAGTTGATGTTGTACAAGATCAAAGAAGTATTCTGGAGAAATTTTTTAAGCTCTTAGAGGTTTTGCGAAATGGCGCACTACTAGTTGGTCTTGCATCAGTACTGACTGCTGCGCTTTTGATTAGCAACACTCTGCGAATCGCTGCATTCAATCGTCGCCGCGAAACCGGAGTGATGAAACTCGTCGGTGCATCCTCGTGGTCGATTCAACTTCCCTTTCTTCTAGAAGGAGTAATTTCAGCAATCATCGGTTGGGCGCTCGCGACAGGGCTATTGGCCGGATTAAAGAGTGTGGTGGATTCAAAAGTCGCACCGTTGCTCACGTTCACTAAGTTTTTCGGCTGGAATGAAGTATGGGTTGCATCAGGCTATTTATTTGCAACAGGCTTGCTAGTCTCAACAGCGGCATCCGTGATCACGCTACGCCGCTACTTAAAAGTTTAACTTACGACTTTTAACCACTCATGTGGTGACGTTGCGCCACCGCGTTTGGGTCAATGCATGTCACTCTTAATGAGAGAATAAGCACCACAGTGATAAAGCGAGATGGCTCGTTTTTTAAGTGAGGGTGGTGATGCGGTTATGGTTAAAGAGATTGGCCGCAAAGTTATTGCCCAAAATAAAAAGGCACGTCACGATTACTCAATAGAAGATGTCTTTGAGTGCGGCATGGTATTAATGGGCACAGAGGTGAAATCGCTTCGACTAGGTCGGGCTTCCCTTATTGATGGCTTTGCGATGATTAATGACGGAGAACTATGGCTCAGTGGTGTCCATATTCCCGAATACACCGAAGGCACATGGACGAATCACACTCCCCGACGCGATCGTAAACTTCTCGTGCACAAGTCTGAGCTCACAAAATTAATGGCAAAACTTAAAGACTCAGGAACAACGTTGGTTCCACTTTCTCTTTATTTTAAAGACGGAAAAGCCAAAGTTGAAATCGCCGTTGCTAGAGGTAAAAAATCGCACGATAAGCGGCAGGCGATAAAGGCTAGAGAGGCAGATCGCGAAGTCGCGCGCGTTGTGTCCCGCGGGAGTTCAGGAAAGAGCGGGAAAGCTTCAAAGCGTTACGAGGATTAACCTTTTTTAGATTAATCATTTATACTTAATCCACCGCCGCTTCGATACCTCAATTTTTGGGGTAATGCTGCGACGGCAAGTACTACTTGATAATTAATGCCATGTACTAATTGACAATTAAATAGGGGAAAGAAATACGTTTCTTTTTCTCCAAACGTGACTTCATTCGTGCGTCAAGGACGGGAGATTTAACTCCTCAACATTGATACACGCAACGAATAGAGGTTTACAACTTGGGGGTGAACGGTCTCGACTTTGGATGTTGAGGCAGGGGAAGCGGGCCGAGGAAGCCGGAATGATCTCGTAAACCAATAATCCGTGCAAAAAATAACTGCTGACACAAATCAGCAAGCTTTCGAACTAGCTGCATAAGCAAGTATCGAAGCCGTTAGCCCAGATGCCGCTCTCGATCTGGAATCTAGCGTCGACAGAGAGCTCTTCATCGCGTTGGTGTTGCGAACAACGTGAGAGAACAGTTTCGCAAATGAGTTCGTCGAAGAGTCGTGTGGAAAAACTTCGGGACTGAGAAAGCGTTAATCACACTACGCCCGTAGAAGCCCTGTTTTTGCACCGAAGGACCCGGGTTCGATTCCCGGCACCTCCACAAATGTCTCCTAAGTTTTGATGGAGGCGACTCCTGAGTTTTGATGGAGGAGTTTGCGCACTACCAAGTCAATTAACTATCGCGAGCCAAAAATTAATTAATGCTGGCCAAAAAATTAATTAATGCTGACCCTCTGGACCATGCCCATCATTTCCACCAGAACGTCCATTACGACGCCACTTCATAACTGGACCATACTGCTCACCTGAATCCGAATTACCTTGTGAACCATTGCGTCGCAGTCCGAACTGTGAAAGCAATGGCCCAATTATTCTTACTTCAGGAAAATATTCACGACGGATGGCGATGTAGGCCATAGCAACTCCAAATAGGCCAATTAAATGCACAGGCAGGGGAAGCTCGGCGTTAAAAAGGAACGTTGACCCGACCATGAGCGACATTGCAATGATGAAACCGTGAACTATTCTTTTTAGAATAGTGAGGAGAATATGTCGTGTTGGGATCATTGTTATGAGGATTGCTAAGGGACCACCTAAAATAACTATCATCATCAACATCACGACTAGATATGCAAGACCCTCCATTACAACCCCTCCCATTCATCGCGAATTATCGCGAATGACGCCATATCTATTTGAACCTCATCGAATCGACGAGATTTCTTACGTAGTATGCCTTCAAGGGTATACCCAGCAGATGAAAGTAGTTTCTTGGACGCCAAGTTTTCTATATCAACTAACGCCTCAATGCGCTCAAAGCCCATCGAATTAAAGCCAAAATCAGTCAATACACGCACAGCTGTGGTGCCAACCCCTTTGCCGCGCATATCGGCGCTAATCCAGTAGCCAATTTCTGCGGTGAGATCTGGCAAATCCATGCTGTGGAATGAGATCACACCAGCGAATTCCTTATCAGCACCGTTTCCGAAATCAATTGCGAATGCAAGCTCTGTTTTTTCTTTAATGGAACGAGGTGTTTTTTCGCGGATAAAAAACTCTGCGTGTCCTAATGTGTAATTAGCGGGGACTCGAGTGAAACGTGGAATGACTGGATCCTGGCACCCTGAGAAAATATTCTGGATGTCGCCTTCTCCCAACTCTCTCAATGTAATTAACCCAGAGTGCAGTGTAGGAACTTGCGTTGGCCACCAAATCATTGCGTAAGTATGTCACCTTAAACGTTTTCATCAACGGGGCGAGCGGGAACAAAGTATTTCTTTCCAACTGGTGAAGTCCATTCACATGAACCATCAATATTGCTGACTAAATCCCACCGCCCATGTGTTTTTAACCGATGATGACGTCGGCACAGTAGACCTAGATTTTCTGGTTTCGTTTCACCCCCAGTTTCCCAACTTTGGGCATGATCAATATCGGAACGAGATGCTGGTTGTCTACAGCCGGGGAATCGACAAGTGCGATCTCGCGCGAGTAAGAAATCTATTAAAGCTTGTGGAGGCTCGTATTTTTCTCGACCATAATCTAAAAGGTTTCCAGTTTGCGGATCTGTAATAAATCTTTTCCATGTGGCATCTGATGCTAGTTCACGTGCAACCGAGGCCGGGATTGCTCCGTATCCCGAAAGTTGACCGGGATTTTCTGCCAAACCAAGCAACGTTGGAAGGTCAATTGTTACATTTATAGTCACTGGGCGACGATGTGGGCGAACTACATCAACATTGCTTGCTAATGCTTTCGAGAGAATTGCTGTGAGAGCATCAGCGCGTTTGTTATCGGCAGAGAGTAAAGACCATGTGTCTGTCGCGGTTTCTGCGTTATTGCCACCTGCGCATTCGCGGTCATTTGCTTTTTGGTTGACTAAATAATCACTTCGGTTTTTCTCATCAATCTCATTCATCTTCAAGATATAAGCCTCAATAGATTTCATTACCGTCTGCGCATCCTGGGCAGGTAAAATCGCAACAACTGTGGCCATACCATCAGCCTCGTTGTAGCAACTGACACGACGCGTTTCACGAGCACGATCGACAACTTGCTCAAACTCTTCAGGAGCTAACTGGGCGATGGTGGTTCGAACCTTATTGGCGACTTGTGCTGGAGTATGAAATTCAGCATGAGCTAATGCGCGCTCTTCAATCTGATAAATTGCGAATTCACTAATTCCATCACGAATGGCTGTAGCAGTCTCCTTTGCAATCACAGTTGCGTGTGATGCAGAGATCTCACCCATTGCAAGGGCTGAGCAAGTATTAGGAAGATGATTCACCAAGGTTCGCGCAACATCGATGCGCATCTGCGCAGTTCCTCCGGAAAGGCGCAATGCCGCAGCAATATCTTCGCGCTCTGATTCATCAACTCCATCCCATGGTTTTTCGGGACTAGATGGATTGATTCCGGCGACTGCAATAATCGCTCTTTGCATCAACGCTTGCAGCCACGCATTTTGGCGTTCAAGAGCACTCAAATAATCAATTCTGGAACTAGGCGTTAAGTCAGCGGGATCAATTGCAACAAGGCCAGTCAAAGTTATAATTCCAGGAAACGCAGCTAGTAACGCAACAACTTGTGAATTCAAATCATTATCCATGTAAATGTTTTCGGTTAAGCTATGGGCGATGGTGCCGGCTGATTCCGTTCCATTAACGCCGGCTGAAATAGTTTGTGTGGATTTATCGTGGGTAGTATGAGAAGAGAGTGCCTTGTAGAAAGCCGGTTTAATCGCTGCACTTGTCATAGGTGAGACTCTCTATTGAGCCTCTGACATTCTTAAGAAGTTATTAACAGCCCAATTTTAAGCAAAGTGACTTGACGTTCCAACTCACCGAATTTACCCCTCTTGCATTTCACTTGGAGCTCCATGCACATTAAGCACCTCGGCCGTGTCCTTTTTTGCACCACTTGTTGCACCACTTGTTGCACCACTTGTTGCACCACTTGTTGCGACATTCGGCTTTGAGCCCTCACCACCACGAGTCAAAGGCTTCTTAGCGTCCTCTTTGTAAATCGCTGGAATAGTTCCTAGTAAGCCTTTTTGGAAATCCTCAAAAGCTTGCAGAACTTCTTGCTTGGTGTTCATCACAAATGGCCCCATCCACGCCACTGGCTCTTTGATAGGCGCACCACCTAATATAAATAGCTCTAGCGCCGGAGAGCGACTCTCCTGTTGATCTGCAGCACGCACAACGATTGTGTCACCATCACCAAAGACGGTTGTCTGACCTGTATGTACTGGTCGATGTTCATCTCCAACGTAACCAAAACCTGCGGCAACATATACAAGTGCGTTGTAATCCTTGCGCCACGGCAAGCGAAGCTCAGCCCCAGCTGCAATGGTTGCATGAATCAATGTAATCGGAGTCTGCGTTGTTCCAGGACCACTGTGCCCATCAACTTCGCCGGCGATAACTCGAATTAATGCTCCGCCGTCAGTTGAAGATAAAAGTGCAACATCTTTTGCGCGCACATCTTGATACGCCGGTGTACTCCACTTTTTTTCTGCTGGCAAATTAACCCAGAGTTGAAAACCGTGAAATAACCCACCAGACATCACTAAATGTTCTGGGGGAGTTTCAATATGCAAAATTCCAGCACCAGCTGTCATCCATTGTGTGTCACCATTTGAAATTGTTCCACCACCACCGTTGTTATCTTTATGGTCGAAAATTCCATCAATAATATAAGTGACGGTTTCAAAGCCGCGATGCGGATGCCATGGAGTTCCCTTTGGTTCTCCCGGTGCGTATTCAACTTCGCCCATCTGATCCATCATGATGAATGGATCGAGTTGGGCCATATCGATTCCAGCAAATGTTCGACGCACTGGAAAGCCTTCGCCCTCATACCCTTGCGGCGCAGTTGTAATACTTTTGACCGAGCGGGCGCGTGCACCGATAACCTCATTCACACGAGGTAAGACAGTTATATCGGCAACGGTTACAGCTGGCATTTTAATTCTCCTTGGGTCCCAATAAGGATAGTTGAACATTCAACTACCTGCAAGCTCATAATTATTCACATCACTAACACAAGCATTTAGGCTTGGGCCATGCTCACCATTCAATGTATAACTATCGATTGTCAGGATCCAATTGCGCTTGCAACATTTTGGGCACAAGTTCTCGACTGGAAAATTGGCGAAGGGGCTACTCACGATGAGGCCTACATCGAAAAATCTCCAGACTCATCTCGTGGTGAAAACTATCCAGATTTGCTCTTTATAAGAACACCAGACACAAAGAAATCTAAAAATAGAATTCACTTAGATCTTCGCCCAAAGAATCAGTTAACAGAAGTTGAGCGATTAGTAAAAATCGGTGCAAAAAGGATTGAAATTGGACAGTCAGTAGATCCTGATACAACATGGATTGTTATGGCAGACCCCGAAGGAAATGAGTTTTGCGTACTGAAGCCGCTTGACTAGAGAGCTTTTAGCGCAGTGACAACTTTTGTTAGCGAAGCCTTAGCATCGCCAAACAAGAGCATTGTCTTCGGATCATACAGAAGCTCATTTTCGATTCCAGCAAAACCTGGACGCATCGAACGCTTCAAGAAGATAACATTGGCTGCGTTAGCAACTTTTAAAATTGGCATTCCATAGATTGGACATCCCGGAGTATTTTCAGCCGCTGGATTAACTACATCGTTAGCACCGATAACGATTGCAACATCGGTCTGACTAAAAGTTGGATTAATCTCATCCATCTCCTCTAGTTGATCATATGGAACATTTGCTTCGGCAAGCAGAACGTTCATGTGCCCTGGCATGCGACCCGCAACTGGATGGATTCCATATGCAACTTCAATGCCTTTAGAAAGCATGAGGTCTGCAAGTTCGCGCACCGTGTGTTGTGCCTGTGCAACTGCTAAACCAAAACCAGGCACGATAACAACGCGACGTGCATAGTTCAACAAAATCGCTACGTCATCTGGAGAACCCGAGCGCACTGGACGCTCATCGGCAGCCCCGCTAGTGTCTTGTGCTTTAGCCGTAAATGCACCAAAGAGTGTTCCAAATAATGAACGTCCCATTGCCTCTGCCATTAGTCGCGTCAAGATTGTGCCTGAAGCACCAACCAATGTTCCGGCAATGATTAAGAGAACTGAATCTAGAACGTACCCGCTGGCTGCAACAGTTAAACCAGTAAATGCATTCAGCAATGAGATAACAATGGGCACATCTGCACCGCCAACTGGAAGCACAAAGAGCACTCCAAAAAGAAGGGAAAGTCCAGCAAGAATGAGAAGTGGCGTTGTTCCGAGTGCGGCAACGACCCAGCCGCCAACTCCGATAACGCTGACTAGCGTGGCGGCGATGATGAACCGCCCGGCAGGGAAAATAACTGGTCGAGTCGTCATCAGTTCTTGCAACTTCATGAAAGTGATAATCGATCCGCTAAATGAGACACAGCCAACGATCACAGTAAATACTGTGAAGATAACTTCAGCTTTAGTTGCCCCGCTACCAAGGTGAAGGTATTCAACGATTGCAACGAGTGCAGCTGCGCCACCACCAACACCATTAAATAGTGCAACAAGTTGTGGCATCTGTGTCATCTCAACTTTACGTGCAGCCGGAACGCCAACAGCAAGACCAACCGCCATTGCACCAACAATCCAACCAAGATTATTAAGGGGAAGCGATGAGCCTGGGTTTGAATAGAAAAAAACAACAACTGTTGCCAGCGTTGCACCAAAAGCTCCAATCAAGTTTCCACGGCGTGCAGTCTTTGGGTGTGAAAGGCCTTTAAGCGCCAAAATAAATGCAACACCCGCAGCTAAGCCGATGAGGTCATACAGAGTACGGCTCATTTTTTCTTTCCTTTGAACATTTCCAGCATTCGATCGGTAACAACAAAGCCACCCACCATGTTGATTGTTGCCAGGACGATTGCTGCAACTGCAAGACCAAGTTCTAGATTAGTTTCACTGTGGTCTGCGACGATGATTGCACCCACCAGAATCACACCGTGAATGGCATTTGCACCAGACATAAGGGGTGTATGCAAAGTTGATGAAACTTTAGAGACGACTTCAAAACCCACAAAAACCGCCAAAACGAAGATCGAAATAACCGCTATCGGCTCCATTTATCTACCTCCTGCATTTCTACGGGCTCCATCATGAGTGACTGCCGCCCCATTGATAATTTCATCCTCGAAATCAATTGCGAATGCGACCTTGGCCTCATCCTTAGCCGGGGTTGTAAAGAGAGTTAAGAGATTTACAACGTTGCGTGAGTACAAGAACGAGGCATGGAAGGGAAGCTGGCTTGGGACATCTTTGCCGCCCCAGATGCGGACTCCGCCCGCTGTAGAAACGATTTCTCCAGGTTTTGAACCTTCAACGTTTCCGCCAGTTTCAGCGGCTAAGTCGATGATGATTGTGCCTGGGGCCATTGAATCAATCATTGCTTGCGTCATCAAACGTGGTGCTTGGCGACCCGGAACCGCTGCGGTTGTAATAACCACATGAGATTTAGCAATGTAGGGAGTTAGTAGCGCCTGCTGCTTAGCTGCGCGATCATCGGTCATCTCGCGCGCGTAACCACCAGAGCCTTCTAAAGCTTCGAGTTCTAGTTCAATAAAAGTTGCACCCATTGAACGAACCTCATCGGCAGATGCCGGACGAACGTCATATGCCGATACAACTGCGCCTAAGCGACGCGCAGTTGCGATCGCTTGTAAACCTGCGACACCTGCACCAAGAACTAATACTTGTGCTGGTGTTACGGTTCCTGCAGCAGTCATAAGCATTGGGAAAAATCGTGGAGATAGTTCAGCGCCAACAAGTGCTGCGCGATACCCCGCACACAAAGCTTGTGATGAAAGCGCATCCATAGATTGCGCACGAGAAATTCGCGGGACTAATTCAAGAGAGAAAGTAGTTACGCCCGCTGTCACTGCCGCTTCAATTGAATCGATGGCGGTAACGGGAGACATGAAACTTACTGTCACTGCGCCCTTTTTTAATGAAGACATCTGAGTTGGCGTTAGCGGTTGCACTGAGAGAACGGCGTCGGCGTCGCTCAGAACTTGTCCTTGTGAGACCGTTGCACCAGCGCTCACATAATCAGCATCCGTTGCTTGGGAATGCACTCCAGCACCAGTTTCGACAGCGACTTCGAAACCTAGTCGAGTTAATTTATTAATGATGTCGGGAACAAGCGCCACGCGCTTTTCACCCTCACGAATTTCTTTAGGTACGGCTATGAGCATGCGGGAAATACTACTGGCTAGAGCCTTTGAGGTCACCTCTAATAAGGTGATACAAAAGAGATTGAATCGTTGTACGGCGGTGATACGCCTCTCGCCAAATAAGTGATCTTGTTCCGTCTATTACAGAGGCTTCGACCTCTTCTCCACGATGTGCAGGTAAACAGTGCATGAACACTGAATCTTTTTGAGTAAGTGACATTAAATTTTCAGTAACAGCAAATGGTGAGAGTGCCACCACTTTTTCATCTCTTTCATCGTCAGAGTCACCCATCGACATCCACACATCGGTATACAAGACACTTGCATCCTGTGCCGCAGCTTCTGGGTCATGCAATATTTCGATTTTTCCACCGCTTTGCAGTGCAATTTTTTGTGCAACTGCAACTACTAGTGGATCTGGTGCCCATGCACCTGTTGGTGTTGCAGTGACAACGTGTGCACCCATGATGGCCCCCATCAACAACCAAGAATGAGACATATTGTTCCCATCACCTAAGTAAACAAACTTACGGCCCGAGATATCTTTTCCGAATTGCTCACGAATTGTTAACCAATCTGCAAGTAATTGTGTTGGGTGATCATCATCGGTGAGAGCATTAATAACTGGAATCGATGCATGAGTACCAAGTTCATTAACATCAGATTGAGCAAAAGTTCGAATGATGAGTGCACTGCAGTACCCACTAATTATTCTTGCCGTGTCGGCAATGGTTTCACCTCTACCCAATTGAAGTTCATCACCACGAATAAAGATTGGGGTTCCACCAAGATGTGCTACAGCCGTCTCGGATGAGAGTCGAGTTCTTGTTGAAGGCTTAGTCATATATATCGCAACTGTTTTGTTGGCCAGCGCGGTATTGGAGCGAAGTGGATTAGCCGCAAACTCGGCGGCCGTATCGAGTAAAAGCTCAACATCTGCGCGGCAGAGATCTTGGGTTCTGAGTAAGTCCTTCATTTGCGAATTCTACCCGTAGTTTCAGGGTTGCCGAAGGTATTCTTACCTGATGGGCATCTTTCGAAACACCACACCCGAGACCGAGTCACATACCGATCTCTTAACGCGGCCTGTCCTTGAAGAAGATGATGGCGGTCACGATCGTTTCGCACACTATGTAAAGAAGGACAAAATCGTTGAATCTGCAGTGACCGGTAAAGCCGTTAGGGCACTCTGTGGAAAAAAGTGGATTCCATCTCGTGACCCCGAAAAATATCCCATCTGCCCAACGTGCAAAGAGATTCACGCCGGTTTGAAAAACGAACCTGAAGACAAATAACGATGGTGCGCAAGTTTCGCGTCGCAACCGCTTTAGCAATATGTGCGGCAATATGTATTTCACTTCCAGTTAGTTGGGCAGACAACCAACCTCGCACAATCGTCAGTGGATGGATACCTTATTATTCGGTGAAAACAGTAATGCCTTTTATCAAAAAGATTCCTAGTACGACTGCTGCGATTCTTGGTGCCCCAGTTACATGTGAGGCAAATGAATATTCGCCGGAGGATTTAGCACTTTTGAACTCTTCCTATCTTTACGCGAATAAAGACTTAATGAAAGAAGTAATGCCATTTTGGTTCACTCTAAAATCTCCAACAATAATTCGAAATGATTATACGACTGGCAATCCTTCATGGCCTATGGCGGATACTCTTTGTTTGATGCGTAAAACTGGGCTAAAGATTATTCCCACAATTACTGATGGCACAGATAAATTAGTTTTAGCCAGTTATTTAGCTAAGAGTGAAATTCGGGGAACTATTGTGACTTCCATAGTTGATCTTGTGAATAAAAATGGATTTGATGGAATTGATTTGGACTTTGAAGGCTTTGCTTTTGTGGATGGGAATACAACATGGGCAAAGACAGCCCCTAATTGGGTTCTGTTCATACGAGAACTAAGTACTCAACTTCACCTTTCACAAAAACTACTTTCAGTAACTGCTCCATATGCATTCAACCCGAGTGAGAAACAAAAGGGTTACACGGTTTATGCATGGGCAGACATTGCTGCAAGCATTGATCGCCTGCGCATCATGACCTATGACTATTCGGTCGCAAAACCTGGCCCAATTGGTCCAATTTCATGGACTGAAAAAACTTTGAAATATGCAATTAGCATTATGCCAGCATCAAAAGTATTCATTGGTTTGCCCGGATATGGCCGTGACTGGATTACGTCAATTGTTGGAACGTGCCCTACCTCGGCACCTCCGGGTTTAACAAAGTCAGCTAAAGCTGCGACTTTTAAGATGAGTTATGCGACTGCAAAAGCAGCTATCGATCAAGCGGTACCTGTCTTTGATGAGAAAAATAGTGAAGCAACTTATTCTTATGTAAAAACCTTTAATGGATTAACCCCCAAAGGCTCGGCAACTTCTTGTGTAGTTTCAAGAACTGTTTGGTATCAAAATGAGCGAAGTTTTACGGAGCGAATGAATCTAGTTGCACAATATCGATTAGGTGGTGCGGCACTTTGGACTTTGGGTATGGAAGATGCTGGTGCGACTACAGCGATGCGAAATGTTGCTCTTGCGATTGCCCCAGATATTGTAACGAGCCAATTAACCATTCAAAATAGTGAAGCCAATCAAGTTTCCTATGGTGATATTTTCTTACTTAATGGTTTATTGACATTTAATGATAAATCACCAGTTGCTGAATTAGCCGTGAGCATCGAAATGAAGCGTGCGAATGAAATCACATGGACAAAAATTGCCGAATCAACAACTGATCGAGATGGCGCAATCTCAGTGCCAATCACACTTGCAGAATCTGCAGCTTTCCGAATGAGGACTGAAGGCACTTGGGAGCGTGCAGAGTCTGTTAGTAATGAACAGAATGTGAGCGTGCGCCCAAAGATCACGATTAATCATCCAAGTTCTATAAGACGGGGCGACCCGATTGAAGTAAAAGGATTTGTGTTACCTCGGACTTCTGGCGCGAGTGTCATCATTCAAAGAATGATTGCTGGAAAGTGGCAAAATGGCGCTACAAGTAGCCTCACTGATTTCAATGGCGAGTTCGTACTCAAGGCCTCCCAGTCAGAGAGAGGTGTCATAACCATGCGAATACAAGTCGGTAATGGTGCACAAACCTTTTATTCTCAAGAATTTTCGGTTGTGGTGAGATAGTTATGGTCAAACTAGATGAGGCAGTAGATGCAAAAATTGATGAAGCAATAAAAGAATTGTTTAGTAGTGAAAAGCCATGGATAACTATTGTCTGGGATGACCCAGTAAATCTAATGTCGTATGTGACATATGTATTAATGGAGTTATTTTCTTTTCCCAGAGAAAAAGCTCACGAAATAATGATGCAGATTCACACTCAAGGTAAAGCTGTTGTCTCAACAGGCAGTCGTGAAGAAATGGAACATGATGTGGCACGTCTCCATGAATATGGATTATGGGCAACTCTCCAACGTGGGGATCAAGTAATATGAGCAAGGATTCTAGTGAAACGCCAACCGGATTTAATCGGCATGGAAGTAATGATTATGTAGCATATTTCTCAACTGATGAGCGAGAAGTTCTCATAAACCTTGTTGAACAATTAATAGAACTCCTCAGCGAACGTTCCGACAACCACAGTGATGATCCACTAGCAGTGATGGTCGGAATAACTTCACATGATTCCCCTCCGGAGGACGATGTTTTACTTCGACTTCTACCAAATGCATACGCAGATCAAGTAGATGCCTCCGAGTTTCGAAGATATACAGAGTTAACTCTGCGGACTAAAAAATCGGCACATGCTATGTCAATGCGTATTGACTTAAAGAGTTCTCCTGATGGTTGTATTGAGATCGACCACGATGGCGCGAATGCTTGGTTAGGCGCAATGAACGATATTCGATTAGCGCTCGGCGTTAGATTAAAGATTCAAGAAAATTCATTTGAAGAGCTAGAAATACTGGCGCCAGATGACCCAATGCGGGGTGTTTATGCTGTTTATAGCTGGCTGGGCTGGTTACAAGAGAGTCTAATTCAAGCACTCATGGATGATGCTCTGTAGTCCTGCATTACGCACGGTAGGATTGACCATATGAGCAATGCGCCAATTGGAATCTTTGATTCTGGAGTCGGCGGACTTACTGTTGCCAGGTCAATTATAGATCAGTTACCCAATGAATCCACCTTGTACATCGGCGATACTGCGCGTGGACCATTTGGGCCACGACCATTAGCTGAAGTTCGAGAATTTGCCCTGGAAAGTTTAGATTTTCTAGTAGCCCAAGGAGTTAAAGCAATTGTTATTGCATGCAACACAGCAAGTGCTGCGATGCTTCGAGATGCTAGAGAGCGTTACTCAGTTCCTGTCATTGAAGTCATTCAGCCAGCAGCACGGCGCGCAGTTGCTGCTACCCGAAGCGGCAAAATTGGTGTGATAGGAACGCGCGCAACAATCGAATCGGCGGCCTACTTAGATGCATTTGCTGCAGCGCCACAGTTAGAAATTACATCAATTGCTTGCCCGCTCTTTGTTGAATATGTAGAGCGCGGCGAAACTTCTGGCCCAGAGATTACTCAAATTGCAAGAGATTATTTAGCACCTTTTCTAGAAGCAAAAATTGACACCTTAGTTTTAGGTTGCACTCACTATCCGTTGTTAACTGGAGTCATTTCTTATGTAATGGGTGAAGGTGTCACACTAGTTTCAAGTGCTGAAGAAACAGCTAAGGATTTATTTCGAATCTTGGTTGAAAATAATCTGCTGCGTCTTCAACAGAGCACGCCACCATCACATCGATTCTTAGCTACCGGAGATGCAAAGGCTTTTGAGAGCTTAGCTCGCCGGTTCCTGGGTCCAGAAGTAACTCAAGTAGAACAGCAAAATCTCTAGTCCAACCACAACAAGATCGCAGCAACTTAACAATTGGAGAACGCAATGGCACGCAACGATGGGCGAGAAGTTAATTCTCTACGCGAAATTAAGTTCACGCGCGGATGGCTAGACCATGCCGAAGGCTCCGTACTCGTTGAGTTTGGGAAGACTCGAGTCCTTTGCGTTGCTTCTTTTTCACCGGGGGTTCCTCGATGGTTAAAGGATACCGGTACCGGCTGGGTTACTTCTGAATATGCAATGCTTCCTCGAGCCACACACACACGTTCGGATCGTGAAAGCGTAAAAGGAAAACTCGGCGGACGTACTCAAGAAATTTCTCGACTAGTCGGTCGATCATTGCGCGCAATTGTCAATACAAAAGAACTTGGCGAAAATACTATTGTGATTGACTGTGATGTGTTGCAAGCAGACGGTGGAACAAGAACTGCAGCAATTACTGGTGCATACGTTGCATTGGCAGATGCAATCACTTGGGCAAAAAATCAAGGCCACATTAAGGCCACAGCAAATCCACTTAATGATTCCGTAGCTGCTGTAAGTGTTGGAATCATTGACGGAGTTCCAATGTTGGATCTTTGTTACGAAGAAGATGTTAGAGCTGGGACTGATATGAATGTCGTTGTTGCAGGCGATGGTCGATTTATTGAAGTTCAAGGAACGGCAGAGGGTGAACCTTTTGATCGCGATCTCTTAAATAAACTTTTAGATTTAGCAGTTGCGGGGTGTAATGATTTGAATCAACTTCAAAAAGCCGTGCTAGCGAAATAATCAGTATTTTGAATTCTCGCTGGCGAAATTGTGGAACCTTTGTCAAATAAACTCGTAATTGCAACGCGTAACCCTGGAAAGATTCTAGAGTTTCGAAGAATTCTAGATGCTATTTCATCTGGGGCCATTGAATTAATTGGGATCGATCAATTTCCTCACTTGGTCGATGTCGAAGAGGCAGGTACCAGCTTTGAGGAAAACGCTCTCTTGAAGGCACGATATACCGCAAAAATGACCGGCCTACCTTCCATTTCTGATGATTCCGGATTATGCGTCGATGCACTTGGCGGTGCACCTGGAATATTTTCAGCGAGGTGGGCGGGGACCCATGGTGACGATTTAGCAAACGTGAAGAAAGTTTTAGATGAATTGCGGGATGTACCTGATGTAAAGCGAGGCGCACATTTTATTTGCGTTGCCGCTCTCGTTATGCCTGATGGTCGAGAACAATTGGCGGAAGGTCGGTTCGAAGGGAAAATCTTGCGGGCCCCTGTTGGCAATAGCGGCTTTGGGTATGACCCGATCTTTGCACCGCTCGGAATGTCAATTTCCTCGGCAGAGATGAGTGCGCAAGAAAAGGATTCAGTCAGTCATCGCGGGAAATCACTTCGAGCAATTGCCCCGCATGTCATAGAAATCCTAGGAGGGCTGGGGTAGCCTTGTACTATCGCCGTTCGTTATTGACGAATGCATAGCTATCCAAGGAGTCATTGTGGCCGTAAAGAAAAAGGTTGTAGCCAAGAAAGCAGTATCTAAGAAAGCGGTAGCTAAAAAAACTACCGCAAAGAAAACTACCGCAAAGAAAACAACCGCAAAGAAAACTACCGCAAAGAAAACTACCGCAAAGAAAACTACCAAAAAGGCAGTAGCCAAGAAAGCAGTAGCTAAAAAAACTGCCGCAAAGAAAACTACCAAAAAGGCAGTAGCCAAAAAAGCTTCAGCTAAAAAATCAACTACGAAGAAAGCAGCGGCCAAACGGGTTGTCAAGAAAGCCTCTGTAAAAGCGGCGGTATCAACCAAATCCCGTTTTGAAATTGCACCACCACGCATTTCACCTCCAGTGCTTAAGCCAGTTGCCACACCAAGTCAGGGCACTTCAGGTCGAGTCGTATTCTTGGTCATAGCTGGAATCGTAATTTTGGGAGCAATCGTTTGGTCAAAATCAGTAGGCACAGGCACCGACGATGATTCTCCTACGCCAGCTGCATCAATTTCACAATCTGCAGAGCCAATGGAGAGTGCAAATGCAGAGCCAACTGAAAGTGCAGCAGCCATTGCAAGCGTTGAATCACCTACCAAGTTTGTGGCAATAAAGAGCGCAGAAGGTTTGACACTACGTTGGGTTGGATCGACAGCGACTGAAGGTTTAACTGGATACAACGTTGAAATCCGTGCAAACGGAGTTGGGGATTGGTCTGTTATCGCAACAGTTCCTGCAGATCAACTAATACAAGAAGTCACAAAGAGCTCAGATTCTGGTTGGACACAGTTCCGAGTCTCATCTGTTTATTCAGATGGACAGATTGCATCTGCTAGCGTCTTTGGAATTCCAGGAGAGTTCATGTAAAGAGTTTCTTAATAAGCCCTCACGCAATAAATGCGTGGGGGTTTATTTATTCTCAGGCAAATTAAAGATGAGCGGAAATAGCGTCGACATAGGCACGGACTCCTGCAGGAATAAGGTGGACTCCATCTGGTGCAAAATACTCTGGATGACCCTGCGAGATTACATCCCAGTCAATCAAAATTGCACCAAACAACTGAGCATATTTTGCAACCAAAGTATTATTCTCAACCCGCCAATCACGCGGAACCGCAGTATTTACAACAATAATTTTTGGTTGGTTCTTCACTTCTTCAAAAACTGAAGCAACCTGTGCCTCAGTCAGCTTATTATTGTTTCCAAGATTAAAAATAACCGTAGAGTCTTGCATATTGATTTTGTCATGGTGCATAACTTCTATGAGTTCTGCTGCTTGACGGCCAACGCGGGCGTTAACAAGTGAAATTGGTGATTGTTTTTCGAGTTCGTATCGGATGCCAAGAATTACAGAGTCTCCTGTCACCCAAAGGCCACCTAAATCCGATGGCACAACCGCTAGATTGGATATCTCTTCTTCCTCAGTAATTTGTGTTTTTATTGTGGCCATAATGCGGTCACTGCTGGTGATTGCATTTTGACTTAAAATGGAGACGACTAAAACAATTGAAATAAGGCACAAACCGAGTATTGATTTCTGGCGGAGCCGAGTTTGTTGAGTGCGGTATTTCATCCCTCGCAGCCAATATTCAACTAAGCCGCTACGAATTGGTAATTCCACTAACCGTAGCGATATGTCCGCTAATGCAAAAACAATGAGAACTCGCAGGGCAGATAACGCCCACATTGAACCCTCAATATCCACGGCAGGTCTAGTGACTTGAAAAACCACCCAATGCCACAAATAAATGGAGTAAGAACGTTCTCCAATCCAAACCATGATTTTGCTACTTAACAGTGGAGCAAATCGAGATGCCGGATGAACGATTGAGGTAATTATTGCGCAACCAAAGATTCCGGCTAATGGAAAAGCTAATTTATAAAGCGCGGGGTCGGTTTCATTTATAAATAAAAAAGTTGCCAGCATTCCAATAAATCCGAAAATCCCAATGCCATCAATAAAATCTTGTGCACGCCTATTAACAGCTTCTTGCAGATTTTGGGGAATCCAGTTAACAGCAAGTGCAGCGCCAAGAAATAGACCAATACTGTGGGTATCTGTGCCGAAGTAAACATGGCTGATTTGCGATGCCACAGATGTGTCTAATTGGAATGAGATGAAAAGGAGTATGACTCCAGATATCGCGGCAATAAATAGTGCTGCGACAGGAATCCTTTTTTTGCCTAAATATCGGAGAACTAGCAGTAAAACTAACGGCCACACTAGGTAGAACTGGGCCTCTACACCTAGCGACCATGTGTGTTGTAAAAGTGGTGGGCGAGCAATTGAATCGAAGTAATCGGTATGGCGTGCGACCAACCACCAGTTCATTGCGCCAGTAAGCGCAAATGGAGCATCAGAAACAAATCGACGCACGGTTTCAGGTGCCCAGATCCCGATATAGATTGAAGTTACAGTAATCATGAAAACTAATGGTGGTAGTAAGCGTCGAATTCGCGCTTTATAGAATTTTCTTAAATCTAGTCCACCACTTTGTGCAATTGAATCTAAGATTAAGCGAGTGATTACATATCCGGAAATTACAAAGAAAAGATCAACTCCTAAAAAACCACCTGGTATCCACGAGTAGCCCAAGTGATACAGCATGACCGCCAAAACTGCGAGTGCACGCAAGCCATCAATGGCAGGGATGTAGCGGATACCTCTAGCAGTGGCCATAACTTATTTACTTGCGGGCTGCAGATTTCTTTGAAGCAACTTTCTTCACTGGCTTCTTTATCGCCTTAGTTGATTTTTTGGCATTCGACACATTCTTTTTTGTTGTTTTCTTAGGTGCACTAATTGCAACTTTTGTTCTTTCACTTGCAATTCTTATTGGCCCAGAATTGATAATAGTGTCATCTGAGTTTAGATTTTCTAACACATTTTTTTGCAATTCAGCTAATTTAATAAAAGCTGATTCAAGACGTTCCCTCGAAAGATGAATTGCATTCTGGGCGGTATCTAAGGATTGAGTTTGAACCTTATACAAACGTTCAGCTTCCGAAACCACACCACTGAGCCAACTTCGATAGTTTGCAACTTCTGAAGTTGCATTAGCAATAATCTTTTCGCCTTCACGTCTTGCGGCTATTGCAAGCGACGCAATTTCGCGGCGCTTAGTCTCAATGACAGCTTCAGCCTCAGATTCAGCTTGTGCAAGTAACGCCCCAGCCTCTTCTTCGGCAGTTTGTAGATACTTGCGACTTCGCGCTTCAGCAGCGCTGAGAATTGAGCGTACTTTGGCATCGGCAGCCTCAATCTCCCCTTTCGTAATGCGATTAGTTTCAGCCACCATACGTGACGCAGTGGAGTTCGCTTTACTCTCACGAGCTTGAGCAGATCTAATCATTGCCATTGCAGTTTCAGTTGCAAGGATTTCAAACTCTTGCTTGCTCAGACCATTAATATCACGGCGAGATCTGAGTTCAACTAATTGAGATTCAAGTTCACGAATTCGCTCAAAGGACGAGGGTTGATTTTCATCATCGCTTTTGAAGCCGACCCAGTTAAGGAATTTTCTCTTCTCCGCCATAGCGCACCCCGCAGTTCATTTCCTCAGAGCCCTAGGTTAGAGCAAGGCCTTACTTACTGTAAATTGCCACCGAAATTGCTACATACTGCGAAACCCAGGCTGCAAGCACAAAAATGTGGAAGAGCTCATGGAAACCAAAGTATTTTGCTTCACGCCCAGGGCGTTTGAGCGCATAAAAAATCGCCCCAACGGAATAGAACAAGCCTCCAATAATGATGGGGAGCAAAATCCAAAGCCCACCAGCACGGTAGAGCTGTGGCATGTAAGCAACGGCAACCCAGCCGAGCAATAAATAGTTTGCAACATAAAGCCAGCGCGGTGCCCCCAGCCAAAATATTCGCATAGCAACACCTAGGCCAGCCCCGACCCATACAACTGATAAAAGAATTGTTCGGTCACGACCTTCTAATAGTGTGACGGCAAATGGAGTGTAAGAACCAGCAATCAGTAGATTGATATTTGCATGGTCAAAACGGCGCCAAATTTTCTTTTTCGCAGGCGACCATGGAACTCGGTGATAAATAGCCGACACACTAAAGAGCAAGATTGCCGTAAATGAATAGATTGCCACTGAAAATTTAAGTGATTGCTTACTTAAAATGAATAAAACTAGTGAGGCAATAATTACAACTGGCGTAGCACCAAGGTGAAACCAACCTCGCAGTTTTGGTGGTGGAACGGGTTGCTGGCTCACGGGCTAAGCCTAGCGAAAATCAGAACTCAGTCGACAAATTCTTCAGGCGCTGATAAGAATAGCCAATGAGCCATAGATCAGAGATTTTCGAAATCAGCGATACTTTTATTGATAGTTCTGCCGCCCTTAGTCCAATGGAATGCACGTACCTTGGAAATGGGTTAAATCAGGACAAGTTAGATGATTTTTCAATTGCAGGTGCGAATCGGAGTGCTGAATTAACTCGTCGGACGCTCAATCGATTAGCTATGGTGGAACCAATAGATGATATTGATCGCGTCGCAAAGACCGTGATGATTGAGCGCTTAGAGTCCAGTCTTGCACTTCATGAGAGTCAAGAGAACCTCGTATTGTGGAATGTTCTTACTTCGCCACCTTCGAATATCCGTTCGATATTTGAACTGATGCCAAAGGAGAGCAAAGCTGATTTTGAAAATATTGCAAAGCGTTTAGCGGCGGTCGAAATGGCGCATAAGCAGTGGATAGAGACAATTGCAGAAGTTGCTAAAAGCGGTAAGACAACTGCGCAACGCCAAGTACGTGGGGTTATCGAGCAGTTAGAGGGTTATGCAAACGGTGGTTACAGTCAGATGTGTAAAAACTTTGATGCGGATGAAAAATATCCCGCGATTCACAGTGCAGCAAAGGACGCCGAGAAATCTTCGGCCGAAACCGCTGCTTATTTAAGAGATGTTTACATGCAAATTGCAACACCGGTTGATGCGGTTGGTGTAGATCGGTATGCAGTTTGGGCACGTTATTTCACAGGTGCACAATTAGATTTACGTTCGACTTATGAGTGGGGCGTGGCCGACCTAAAAGCAATTAATGCGCGCATGTGGGCCATTGCAGAACAAATAAAGCCTGGTGCAAAGAGCCTTCGCGAAGTCGCAGATGTTTTGGATAATGATCCAAAGTATGTAATTAAGGGCCAAGAAAATGTTGTGAAATATTTACAGGACTTTACAGATAATGCAATTACATTATTGGATGGTGAATTCTTTGAAATCGATGATCGAATTAAGAAGTGTGAAGCACGTTTAGCACCGGAAGGTAGTGCATCGGCACCGTATTACAACCCACCATCAGAGGATTTATCTCGTCCAGGTACAACATGGATTCCGATGCTTGGTAAAGACCAAGTGAGCAATTGGCATTTGGTTTCAACGTGGTATCACGAAGCAGTTCCAGGTCACCACTTACAAATTGCGACGGTAACAATTGAGAAGGAGCGTTTAACACGTTTCCAACGTACAGCAGCATGGATTAGTGGTTACGGAGAAGGTTGGGCTTTGTATGCCGAACGTTTTATGGATGAACTTGGTGCATTTAATGAGCCAGGCATTGAGATGGGCTACCTTTCAGGGCAAGCACTTCGTGCCGCTCGCATTGTTGTAGATATTGGAATGCACCTTGGCTATTCCGATTTCGATGGAAATGTTTGGAATGCAGAAAGTTCGCGAAAACTTTTGAATGAGCAGGCTTTGCTCGATGAAGACCATTCACGCAGTGAAACCGATCGTTACTTAGGATGGCCGGGTCAGGCGATTTCATACAAAGTGGGCGAGCGCGTTTGGATGGCTGCCCGTGAAGAGGCCAAAGCTCGTTTAGGCGACGGTTTTAATATGAAGAAATTTCATTCCTATGCCTTGAAAATCGGCCCAATGGGGTTAGACCCATTCGCGGCAGAAATGAAAAACTGGAACGGGGGATAGCCCGCTAATTCTGGGGTGATTGCACAAGTGAGGCAGAAAATGTCTCAAATGTCCTTTTTTTTCGGCGTTTCAAGATGCGAATCACTCTCAGTTAGTTCACAATTCGCGTTACCTAAGATCAATGTGGCTCCTCGAGGTCCTCAATGCTCAATGGTCCAAACCTCACCTGAGGCTTCGGTAACAACTTACGGAGGCATCTATTAATGCTTAAACTCGATAGCAACCAATGGAACTTGGTCTATAACGTATTTTCATTTGGACTAGTTTCTATGCTTGCCTGCACGGTTTACACACTAGTTTCACAACAGCGTGTACTAGCTAAGTATCGCAATGCTCTAGTCATGTCATCGATGGTTACTTTCATCGCTGGCTACCACTACATGCGTATCTTTAATTCATTCAATGAATCATCTGCAGATATGTCTGTCAACATCTCTGGCGCACAGGGCTCATTCAATGAGGCCTATCGCTACGTGGACTGGCTACTAACTGTACCTCTACTACTTGTTGAGGTTGTTGCAGTTCTAGCGCTTGCAAAAGCTACATCACGTTCTCTTATCATGCGCCTTGTTCCAGCTTCTGCTGCAATGATCGCACTTGGTTACCCAGGAGAAATCTCATCAGATCAGAACACACAGGTTCTTTACGGTGTTCTTTCAACAATTCCATTCCTTTACATCCTCTACGTACTATTCGTAGAGCTTGGTAAGTCATTGGCTAACCAGCCAGCTGGAGTAGCAGAGACTGTTGGTCGCCTGCGTCTTCTCCTAATCGCAACATGGGGTGTATATCCAATTTCATACATCCTAGGTATGGGAGAAGGAATGGCATCTGCAGAGCAGTTCGTTGGCGTGCAGGTTGGTTATACCATTGCTGACGTTTTGGCTAAATGCGTATTCGGTCTTACGATTCTCAAGATCGCACGTTTGAAGTCAGCAGCAGAGGGAATGAAGGACGATCACTAAGCGTTTTTCCTCGCTAAGTTAAATATCAAATCGGTAATGGGGTGTTGGGAAACCAACACCCCTTTACTTATATCTAGAATGGAAACTATGAGTAATCAACCAAAGAACAGTAGTGAAAGTAATCTCATCAACAATTACCGTATGGGTGGATATCTTTTAATCGCGGTGGGTCTGATTAATTTGCGCTATCAAACCGGACACAATGAAGTTCTCTCGCACAGTCTGTCAATCATTATTCCCGGTGCCCTTTTGCTAGCGTTGACATGGATTTCAGGAGCGCAACAATTTTTGAAGTCACGTATTGGAAAAATTTTAACTATCGTTATTGGATTAGGGCTGTTAGGTTTTGCAGTAATTAATTAGTTAACTTCTGACATTATCTAAATTAGATGAGTGAAAATCCCCTCAAGAATCTGGTGAAACGTGCAAATTAACATCGACAAGAAAACAGGAGCACTCCTGGGAATAATTATTGTCTTGATTGCCATCATCGGCTTAGGAATGGCGCGAAACGGCGATAATAGACTATTTGGAATGCATGGCCATGAAATGATGGATTCAGATAAGGCTGAGCGCACAATGGATTTATCTGGTGCGGAAGTAATGTTTCTTCAGATGATGATCCCGCATCACCAGCAGGCCGTCGATATTTCGAATCTTGCTATCTCAAAATCAAAGGATTCAGAGCTCATTGCACTGGCCACAAATATTCGAGACGGCCAATCGGCCGAAATAATTCAGATGAAGTCGTGGTTAGCACAGGCAGATGCCGATATGGATATGGGCCACTCAATGGGAGATTCCATGGGGGGAATGCTGAGCGAAGACGAGTTAGCTACCTTGGAATCAGCATCAGAAAAAGATTTTAACCTCCTGTGGCTGCAAGGCATGACTAATCACCATGATGGAGCACTTCATATGAGCGAAATGATTGAAGATGCTACAAATCTTGAAATTGAAAGTTTTGGCAAAAACATTGTTTCAACTCAGAGCGCTCAAATTGAACAGATGAAATTAATGATTAAACGGCTGAGTAATTCCTAATTATTTTCTAAAAGATAAATCAGCCTTTTTCATCTCGGCAATTAATACCCTGATCGCGTTCGGTCCCATTCCGTGTAGCTCTTTAATTGCGGCAAGTGAAACCTTTCGCAGATCACTTAAAGTAAATAATCCATCATCGACGAGAGCTTTTCTTGCGGGGGCAGATAAACCAATTTCTCGCCACTCGCCATCGACGGCTTCATAGGCATCCAAGACTTGCGCAGAATTTGATTGGTGGAATTCTTTGTGCGCTTTTTTCTCTGCGCGATTTGCAGCGCCCGCCCTCCTAGCTTCAGCTGCTAACTTTTTAGTTTTTGCGGGGGATTGCTTTGCCATATGTAAAATCCTAATGTGCGAGAGATCTACCCATTGCATGATGAGGCATTCCAGGCCTGCCCAGAAAGGAGGCATCGGATGAGTGCCTTTTACCTTGACAAATGTACGAACATTTGGTTTGATTCATTCCAACAAATAGCCAAAGGGGGTATCCCGTGATAGCGCTGACTGCAGCTAAAAAACTTCCTAAGCATGAAGAGATTCGAATTCAGTTAGAAAATAAGATGAGAAGTGACAGTTATAAAACTGGTTCGAAACTGCCCCCAGAAATTGAGTTATCGGCAGAGTACAACGTCAGTAGATCGACAATCCGGCAGGCACTGCGATCTCTTGAGGAAAAAGGATTAATCAATCGCAAAAGTGGTCACGGAACTACGGTCATGCCAATGATTAACACGGAAATACAAAAACTATCAAGTTTTAGTGAAGATATGTTATCGCGAGGGTATGTTCCTTCCAGTAAATTACTTGACATTCAACTTATAGATGCACCTTTACACGTTCAAGAGGCATTTAAAATTAAGAATAAAAAAGTATGGTACCTAAAGAGATTACGATTTGCAGACGATAAAGTCATCGCACTTCAACTTTTATACATACCTCCAAATTTGCCAATTCAACTAAATGATTTAGTCGAAATGGAATCCTATTACGAGTTACTTGAGTCAAAATTGAATATTAAAGTCCATAGTGCCACCGAAACACTGAGTGCTCGAAAAGCGGAAAATGAAGAAAAAGAACTTCTTCAAACCGAGGATACAGTTATCGAATTTGATCGAATTACATATTCAAATAATGCAGAATGTGTTGAGTACATACGGGGCATCTATTTGGCCTCACAATACAAATATCAATTTAAACTAATTCGCGATAATTAAATTAACCTAGGAGTCATTGATGAATTCAAGCCTATTTAAAACAGCTAAACCCCTAATAGGCATGGTTCACTGTCAAGCTTTCCCAGGCTCGCCATCTTATGTAAAAGATAGCTGGAACGGCGTCATTCGAAATGCCCTTGAAGAAGCAAGGGTGCTTATTGATGGTGGTGTCGATGCAATCCTATTTGAAAATGCTGGGGATGTTCCATTTGTGCGAGAAGAAGAATTAGGTCCGGAAACTGCTGCTTTAATGGCAGTTTTGGTGCGTGAAATTCGATCTATCACAGAATTACCACTAGGAATTAATGTTGTTGCAAACGCAGCAAAAGTTTCTCTTGCTGCAGCCGTTGCTGGAGGTGCCAATTTTATTCGTGTCAATCAGTGGGTAAATGCTTACGTTTCAAATGAAGGTTTAACAAATGGAATGGCAGGATCCGTAATTCGCTACCGTAAGTTAATTAATGGCGAAAATATTGCAGTACTTGCCGATGTTCATGTCAAACACGGAAGTCATGCAATCGTTTCGGATCGATCAATATCAGAACAGGCAAAAGATGCAGCTTTCTATTGTGCCGATGCCTTGGTCGCAAGCGGATCAAGAACAGGGGATCCTACTAATTTGAATGAATTGAGCGAGATTAAGAACGCAACAAAGTTACCTGTTTTTATTGGAAGTGGTTTGACTGTTGAGAATGCAGAAATGCTAGTACCCAATTGCGATGGTGCAATTGTTGGGTTTGGATTAAAAAATATCCCAACATGGGATTCGCAAGTTGACATTAAAAAAGTCAAAGAGATGAAACGAATTTTTGATAAATACCGAAAGTAGATTCAATTAGATTTGCTTGGATACAAGCAAAAAACCGAGGGGGGCAAATGAAACAAAAAGGAAAGCAAGTTCGGATAGCATCAGTTCTAACAGCAGCGATTCTCTTGTTAGTAGGATGCTCCAGCAATTCGGATAGTGCAAGCACTGATACTGCGGGTGGAGATTTCTCGTGGATGCAAGCAGAGGGATCTGAAATTAATGTACTACTCGTCTCTCACCCATTTGTTGACTCGATAGAACCACTTCTAGCCGATTTCGAGGCAAAAACTGGAATTAAGGTAAACGTTGAAACATTGGCTGAAGCTCAGGCCACTGAAAAATTGCTCGCAGATTTATCAACAAAATCTGGAGCATATGACGTATTCATGACCAGTCCTCTTTCGAACTGGCAATATGCGACTGCCGGTTGGATCAATCCGCTAGATAAATATTTAGAGAATTCAAGTGTGACAGACGTTGAAGCCTATAACGTTGATGATTTCTTTCCTGGTTTTCTAGGAGCCAACAAGTGGGACTTGAAGCCTCTCTCTGGTTTAGGTGAAGGCTCACTGTGGGGACTTCCAATAAATTCCGAGAGTTATTTACTTGCCTACCGTCCAAGTGTTATGAAAGAAAAAGGTCTTGCTGTACCGAAGACATATAAGGAGTTAATCGCCATGGCTGGCACATTGGGAGACGGTAAGGGATCTCGATACGGCTTGATCACTAGATTCGACAAGTATTGGGATCTTCCGTATCTGACATTTGGAACAATGCTGGCTTCATATGGAGCAACACTCATTGGAACGGATGGCAAAGTTGCCGTTTGCTCTCAAGAATCTATCGATGCTACCAATGATTTCGTATCCATTCTTAAGAAGGCCTCTCCTGCAGGAGCTGGTGCTTTTACATGGTCAGATGCGATGCAAGGATTTGCTAGCGGACAATACGCGATGGCATTTAATGAGGCCGACTTATTTGCGCCCACTTATCAAGACCCAAAGCAATCAAAAGTCACGAAGGATATCGGGTATGCGGTAACTCCCGAAGGTCCAGCGGGGCGTAAAGCTGGAACATGGCTTTGGTCAATGTCAATGAACTCAGCTACGAAAAACGAGATTGCTTCGTGGTTGTTTTTACAGTGGGTGACATCGCCAGATGTAATGATCAAAACACACTTAAATGGAAATATGAACCCAGTCCGTGCATCTGCATGGGAAGATCCACAAGTTGCAAAGCTTGTAGATAGTTGGGGCGAAACTCCAGGTCAATACAGGGATGTTGTCTCTGAAATGGGCAAAGTTGCTCAAATTCTTTATCCACCACATCCAGAATTGACTCGAGCCCTTGATGTATGGGCTGGAGCTATTCAAAAAACATATTTTGGAAAGGGTACTGCTAAAGAAAATCTATGTAGTGCTCAAACTGAGATTACAAAAATTCTCGGACTTTAAGTTGACAGAAACGAAGAGGGGTCTTCTAAGCAGTGAGGTTGGACCCCTCTTTGTTTCCGTGAGGTATGGATGAGTAAACAGAGAAAAAACGATGAGCGTGCGCTCAAGGTAATGATCGCTCCGGCTCTAGTTCTGCTTTTGGGTGCACTTGTGCCTTTCATGAGAGGGGTTTGGACGAGTTTAACAAATTCAAAACTATATTCGAGCCAAAGCAATTCATTTATCTGGTTTGAGAATTATCGCGCAATGTTTGCCAATTCTATCTTTCTTCAAGGCTTGAGAGTGCTGATTATATTTGTAGTATCAGTTTTAATTATTCAATTCATTCTAGGAATTACGATTGCACATTTACTAAATACGAAAACACAATTTACAAAAATCTCACGAAGCATTTTGGTCATTCCATTGCTGATTCCTCCAGTAGTAGCTTCCTTACTTTGGAAGACTCTTATGTGGCCCACGGATGGCGTACTTAATTGGATGTTGAGTCTAGTGAATCTAGGACCTTACCAATGGTTAACATCTCCAACTACGGCACTCTTTTCGACCATGATTATAGATACTTGGATCTACTTACCATTTGTGACAATCATACTTCTCTCTGGCCTCCAATCTGTATCCCAAGATCAGATAGAGGCAGCGAAACTTGATGGAGCAAATTCTTGGCAAATATTTAAATACGTCTCTCTTCCTTGGCTAGTGCCATACATATTCCTTGCAGGACTATTCAGGGGAGCCGATGCAATTAAGACCTTTGACGTAATATATTCCACTACACGCGGCGGTCCAATAGATTCTACGAGAGTGCTTCATATTCAAGCTTACGAAGAGGGATTTAGATGGGCAAACGCGGGCAGCGCAATGGCTATAGTCCTTTTTCTGTGGTTCGTTGTGTATGCGTTTTCAAATACGGTAATACGATTTTCAAAGTTGCGAGATAACAGAGGTCTAGTCTCGTGAGTCTTAAAAATTCTGCAAAAACTTCCTTGAAAAATGCAATGATTCTTTTGTTTATTGGCTTCTTGGTACTTCCAATTTTCTGGATTTTCACGATGTCATTCAAGCAATTCGTGGACATAATTGCCTATCCTCCAAAATTTCTTTTTTCACCAACGATTGAAAACTATAAGCAGGTTTTTGCATCAGAATTTCCTAGATTCCTTCTCAACTCAATTATTATCACGGGAGGAGCGATTGTTATCGGTGCTATTGCTGGTGTGCCAGCTGCGTATGCATTAGCGCAAGCTAATTGGCGCAAGAAGGAAGATTTAGCTTTCACCTTCTTATCCTTTAGATTTGCTCCAGAATTCGCAGTTATCCTGCCCCTTTTTGCAATTTATCAGACATTGCATCTCTATGACACTTATATAGGGATGATACTTGTGCATGAGTTGATCGTACTGCCGTTGATAATTTGGATATGTCGGGGGTTTTTTAGTGATGTTCCTGGAGCTATTAATGAGGCAGCTATAATCGATGGTGCAACGCATTGGCAACGATTAAGGTACGTTTATATTCCGATAGCATCGCCAGGTTTGGTTAGTGCTGGAATTATTGCATTTATTTCGAGCTGGAATAACTTGCTTTTTGGTCTCGTTCTTAGCGGCAAGTCAACTCAACCAGTAACGATGGGGATACTCCAGTCGATGACTTTTAATCAGATTAAATGGGGGGAAATGGCGGCCTCAGCATCTGTTGCTGCTATCCCTGGAATAATTTTTGCTGTTTATCTTCAAAAATATTTAGTAAGGGGAATTACGATAGGAGCAATCAAAGAATGAAATTCGATTGCGTCTCTGTGGGAGCTTGGGCTGCTTTTGACAAAATTTGGTCATTGGATTCAGAGATAGTTGACGGAGGAACATCGCAGATTCTTCACGATGAATATGTCGATAAACTTTTCTTTGGGGACTGTTCCTTCAATGTCGGAGTAGCTTCAAAAAGACTTGGGCTCAATGTCGGAGTTGTATCAGTCGTTGGTCAAGATTTTATGGATTTAGAGTACGCAAAGTTTTTGCAAGATCTTGGTATTGATATTTCGGGAGTGACCGTACTGACATCTAAATCCTCCGGTTTCAACATGAATATGAGAACACCAGACGGTAATACATTCTGCATTACGAAAGCCGATGCTTCATTAGAGCAAGATAGAATTACTTCATATGGTAAAGCCATCGAAAGTGCACAATGGGTGGTAATAAGTGAAAAATTCTCGGAATATGCCCTGCGAGCAGCAAGAGTTGCTAAGAATCAAGGCGCAAAAGTGTTAATCAATGGATCAATTGGAAATGGATCAGATGTTTCTAGAGGGTTCCTATCCATAGCAGATGTCCTAGTTACAAATGAGTCTGAATTTGCCGCTCTACAACGTTTTGGCATGGAAGAGTTAAGACCACCCATAGTTGTGACGACGCTTGGGGCCAAAGGTGCAAAACTCCATAATGGGGAGGAAATAATCTTCATCCCACCAGTTTCCACAAGTGGTGTCATCGATACAACTGGTGCGGGTGATTCACTTGTTGCTGGCCTTATTGCCGGATTAGTAAAGGGGTTCTCAATGGAGGACTCAGTTAGAATTGGAGCTTGCACAGCGAGCTTGGTGATAAAAGAAGTGGGTTGTCAAAGCCGGCAATATGATTGGGATGAAGTGCGCGAAATATTCGAAGCAATAAGACCACAGGAGGATGGACATGGGAAGTGATTTTAAGAAGATTGACGCCCATATTCACTTTGGAACCGATCCACATGTGGCCTCAAAGACGATTGTTCCATATTTGAATCCAGACAATCCTGAGAGTGTAATCCAGTATTTGAGCGAACAAGACGCAGATATTGGAGTCTTATTTCCACACGATCGAATTTTCTCTCCACCTTGGGATGCCGATTACGACAAACAGAATATGCAAGTTGGTAGGGCAGCTAATCAATATCCAAATAATATTGTTGGTGTAGCAAGAATTAACCCAACATTTGGAGCGGAACACACTTCTAACTTACTAGACAAGTACACCAGTGAGTGGAATTGCAAAGGCGTAAAACTTGTTGCTGGATATGATTTTTATCGACCAAATGACATGAAAGTGATGGGCCCACTTCTAGATAAATGTGAGGAATTAGGTTTAACTGTCATATTTCACTCAGGAGATGCACCGCGCGATCTACCAAGCCTTCAAAGTGAATCTGCGAAGCGATATCCGAATGTAAAATTTCAATTAGCTCACATGGGGATGCACTCATTTTTGTGGGAAGCAATTATCGCTGCTCAGAATAATGACAACATTTGGTGCGACATGAGTCAGGCATTTACTTACGATATTGCAATTTTTATTGAAGAAGCGGGTTTCCAAAAATTGGTTTACGGAACAGATGCGCCTTATCAATCACCTCGGGTTGAGTCTCAAAAAGTCATTGATGCAGCTCCTCAGATAGAGCAGCAGAGAGCAATATTTCGTGATAACGCAATCAAATTATGGGGACTATCAGGGCTCGCAGAGTAATATTAATGAGTCTTCCTTAGCAGCCCTCGGCAGAGGGTGTGTACTTACTTCGACATATACTTTTGGGTGATTAATCAACAATATGTGCGGGAGAAGGGACTTGAACCCTCACGTCCGAAGACACAGGTTCCTAAGACCTGCGTGTCTGCCATTTCACCACTCCCGCGGAATCCATACAGAAGCAACTGGTGCTTTCATATGGATAGGGACCAAGATTAGGGGTAAGTTAGCAATGTATCAAAATGGCCCATTTCGAGCGAGATTGAAAGGCACACACAGATGTCATTAACACCAACACCGGCAGATAAGTTCACCTTTGGTCTATGGACGGTGGGTTGGCAAGCGCGCGATCCCTTCGGTGATGCAACACGTGGGGCGTTAGACCCAGTGCGTACTGTCAATGAACTCGCAGCCCGCGGTGCTTATGGTGTGACCTTCCATGATGATGATTTGATTCCATTTGGCAGCGATGAAGGTGCGCGCCGAACTCATATAGAGCGCTTCAAGAAAGCGCTAGCCGAAACGGGAATGAAAGTTCCGATGGCAACAACAAATTTATTTACCCACCCCGTCTTTAAAGATGGAGCATTTACATCAAACGATAAAGATATTCGTCGCTATGCCATATCCAAAGTAATGAAGAATATTGAACTCGCAGTCGAGCTTGGTGCTACAACTTATGTCTGTTGGGGTGGCCGCGAAGGTGCTGAATCTGATGGCGCCAAAGATGCTTACGTTGCACTCGATCGCTTCCGCGAAGCATTTAATACACTAGGTGAGTTTGTCACCGATAATGGGTATGACATTAAGTTTGCAATCGAACCAAAACCAAATGAACCACGTGGTGACATCTTCTTGCCAACAATCGGTCACGCCTTAGCGTTTATCTATACTTTAGATCGCCCAGAGCTTGTCGGCCTAAATCCAGAGGTAGGGCACGAACAAATGGCTGGACTTAACTTTGTTCATGGAATTGCGCAAGCTTTATGGCACAAGAAGTAGTTCCACATTGACCTTAACGGTCAGCATGGTCCAAAGTTTGATCAAGATTTAGTCTTTGGTCATGGTGATTTGAAATCTGCATTCTTCTTGGTAGATCTGCTAGAGCGTCACAACTACAGCGGTCCAAAGCACTTTGATTACAAGCCAGCACGTACAGAAAGCGATAAGGGTGTGTGGGAATCAGCAACTGCAAACATGCGCACCTACCTTGCTCTGAAAGAACGTGCTGCAGCTTTCCGTTCAGATCCACGAGTAATCGCCGCAATGAAGGAATCAAATATTCCTGGACTTACAGAGCCAACTCTTGCTGCAGGTGAAACATGGAAGGACCTTGCTAAAGATTCCTTCGATGTAGAAGCTGCGGGCAAGCGCGGATACGGCTATGAAGCCGTTGATCAGCTAGCTCTAGAACACCTAATGGGGATCTAACCCTTTAAGTAGCGTTGGCTCCGCGGCGTGAAATCGCATCAACTCCTGCAGAAATCAGCAACACAAGTCCTGTAACGATGAACTTGATGCCTGCTGCATAACCCAAAAGACCCATTCCGTTATCAATAACGGCAACTACAAGGCCACCAAGGATTGCATCGCGCATCTTTCCTTTTCCGCCAAACAGTGATGTTCCGCCAATAACTGCCGCACCTACTGCGTACAGAAGTGTTGAACTTCCACCAGTAGTTGGTGAAATGGAGTTTTGACGAGAAGCAAAGATCAATCCTGCAATTGCGGCTAAGCCAGAGCAGATCATGAAAGCGGTGATTCGGATTCGCTTTACATCAATACCTGCACGGCGTGCAGCTTCTGCATTTCCACCCACTGCATAGATGTGACGGCCAAATGCGGTGCGACCTAAAACAAATGTGCCGATAACTAGTAGCAACAAGATCACTGGAACAACGTAAGGAATTCCCTTAAGGCTTACTAGATCAGGGTTGTTACTGCGCTCCAAGTTCAGAGCAAAAACAGCAAGACCAGTAATAAGCAGAAGTCCTGCAGTCTTAATGATCCACAATTTCTTCAGTTCCGTCTTTAGTCCAGCCTTACGACGAGAGTTCATCGAAGAAAGACCTGATAAAACATAGGCAACTGCAACAACTAGAAAGAAGATCCAGCTAACTGTCGGAGACATGTTTGAATTTTGGACCGCTAAAACCGTTGGATCTTCGATGCGGATAGTTCCACCTTCACCAGCCAGCAGCAGCAAGATCCCTTGGAAAGCTAAGAATGCCGCCAAGGTAACAACGAAAGAAGGAATTCCAAGTCGGGCGACTAATGTTCCCAATAAGAAACCAAGAAGAACGCCCACTGCAATACTTGCAACGAGAGCTACATACCAAGGCTGACCTTCATTGGTAATCAAGATAACTAGGACCGCGCCAGTAACACCGGCGGTGTATCCAGCTGAAAGATCGATCTCGCCTAACAACAAAACAAAAACAAGTCCCATCGCGATAACAATTACCGCTGCGGCTTGAGTAATCAGATTGGCTAAGTTTCCAGGTGTTAAGAACACACTAGACATAGATCCAAAGACCAAACACAGCACAACAAGACCAAGAATCGCTGGCAATGAGCCGATGTCTCCGGCCTTTACACGTGCCCAATAGTCAACAGCAGCACCCTTAATTGTTGGAACTTCTACTTCGTTATTTGTACTCATTTAGTAGCTCCTGAGTTAGCAGATGGAGCATCGACTCCAGCAGATTTACCGGTCGTAATTAGCTCAATAACTTGTCGAGGAATTACCTCATTTTTATTTACTTGTGCTGCCATGTTTCCTAAATAAAGTGCGGCGATATTGTCGGCAACTTCAAAAACATCATTGAGGTTGTGGCTGATCAAAACAACAGCCAAGCCATTATCTGCCAGGCGACGAACTAAGTTGAGAACTTGTTCAGTCTGGGCAACGCCTAAAGCCGCAGTTGGCTCATCAAGGATTACAACCTTGCTGTTCCACAGAACTGCGCGAGCAATCGCAACAGTCTGGCGCTGTCCGCCAGAAAGTGATGAAACAGTTTGGCGAATAGATTTAACGG
>CAFBLH010000001.1_pt1 | contig 82914 bp, 86 predicted proteins | sample 7268051 | NCBI WGS metagenome assembly CAFBLH01 (sample SAMEA6814031, study PRJEB35770) | freshwater metagenome | biome: Freshwater; feature: Freshwater reservoir; material: water | place: Czech Republic | collected 2016-04-20 | depth 30m m | reverse complement strand
TGTTGGCGTAGGTGTTGGCGTAGGTGTTGGCGTAGGTGTTGGCGTAGGTGTTGGCGTAGGTGTTGGCGTAGGTGTTGGCGTAGGTGTTGGCGTAGGTGTTGGCGTAGGTGTTGGCGTAGGTGTTGGCGTCGGTGTTGGTGTCGGTGTCGACGTTGGTGTCGACGTTGGTGTTGGTGTTGGTGTTGGTGTTGGCGAAGGCGAAGGCGAAGGCGAAGGCGAAGGCGAAGGCGTGATCAGGAAGTATCGAGTTACAGATTTTGCGGGGTCAAAACGTGAATTGCCATTTTGACGACTTGTAACTGCACACTTACCAACACTTAATGCACGTACAACCGTTTTCAACCCTGTCTTACTCACTGTGCAGATGGATTTTGGTGATGCTAAGTAAATAACTGATAAACCACTCGAACTCTTTGCCTTTAAAATCTGAGGTGCTGATCCAACTTGCATAGTTTTTAAGAGAGTGAAGTTGATTGTTTGCCGAGAACGAGCTTGGACCGGTGAAAACAGTGTCAGTCCAACCAAAAAGATTGATAGGACAGATAAGTTGCGAAGATTTAAGCGCATTTCGGTATACCACTCATTTTCTATGTAGGCCCAAACCCAGTCACCCAGAGATATACAGCAAGCGGCATGATGGCGACTTCACATGCGAGAAACGTCCTAAATAGCCACTTTCTTTTCTCACTAAGAAGGGCAAACATCAAATAAATTGGATACAACCCCAAGAAATATCTGTAAGCAAACAAAGTGGAATTTAGCGTGAAGAGAGTTATCGGTAAAAGCACTATGAGTTCGATATACCGCTTTTTTAGCAGGAAATAGAGGCAGGCAAAACAGGAAACAATTAATACCATGTGAAGTACTTTTGTAGACATTGGACCAAATATTTCTCCGTGGAGCAACCATCGCAGACTATCTACAATCCATAATGGTGATTTGTTTTGGGTCCATCCCCATCCAGCTTTATGAGTGTGGTAAAAAGCGAGGAAATCACCGGTTCGATAATGTAAGAAAATCATGTATGAAAATAGACCTAGTGGAAGAAGTGAAAGTGAGAAGAGAAAATTACGCACCTGCGCGTCTTCACGTTTCCAGTCCTTATTGAAGACATAAACAGCAATAAATATTAGGCCAACTAAAAAGCCCGTGTTCCGAGTTGCACCCAAAAGTGATCCTAAGACTCCCGCAAGAATCCAGCGCCTCTGTGTTACATAATAAATTGTCGCTGACGATAGAAATAAAAATAATGACTCGGTATAAAAAGAGGTGAAGTAAACATTGACTGGAGACAGTGCGATCAGAAATACCGTATAACGTGCGGCATTATCTGAAAAGTTCTCAGAAATATACTTATATATATAAATCAAAGAACCAAGTAGGAAGAGATTGCCTAATAAGTAAGCAGCACTTAGAACGTGAATTCGAGTTAAATCCGATACCGCTTTCACAACCAGCGGGTGGAGTGGAAAAAATGCCCAATTTGCAGCGCCAATTTGACCTTCGGTAAGCGCTGTCGTCATATAGCCGTGGGCTGTTATCGATTTGTACCAACCACAGTCATATTGACACAAGATTCTTAACTTAAACTCTAAACCTTTTGCATATGTAACTACTAAGACCGCTGAGTAATACAAAACTCTGGAAATCAGAAACGCTTTTATAATGAACCAAAGCTCGGGTGAGAAGCGATATTTTAGCGAAGATATAAAACTACTCGGCCTTGCGAGATTATGGTTCAATTAAATATCCTTCCAAGGCAAAGTTGAACTTATGGTATCTCGCTTAGTTGGACTTCGATGGCCAATTCATGAGCTTGGTTAAATTCTTTTCAAGAGACGGACTTAAACTTCTACCAAACTAGCTGCTGTAGGCTATAGAACCAAACGAAACAGGCAGGCCTAGTGTCACATTATTCAATCGCCAAAGTTGGCCGACCATAGAAGGCTCCGCAGTGTTGGCTAACATGCCTGCATCAGTGACATATAAGTCATTTCCTGAAAAAACACAGTTTGTCGGAATCTTTCCCACTGTAATGAATTGGTCATAGCTTCCATCAGAATTAATTACGTCGATTCCGCCGCCGTTAACTGTAGTAACAAACAATCTTCCATCTTCGGCAACTGCCAACCCATCAGCAATTGGGTGATCTCCTGGTAATTTACAAATATCTTGAATTGCTAAAGTATTAATATTTAATCTTCTCACCATTCCCGAATACGATTCAGCCCACACTATTGAGCCATCTGCTTCCACTGCTATGCCATTGGGAAATGTCGCTGGCTTAAGTTCTGCAAGAAGTCTTCCTTTCCCATTAGGTGATAACTCAAAAATATACGATGGATCCGGGTTTACCGTGTTATATGTGCCAGGATCAGTAAAATAGAGACAACCATTTTTACCGAAAACTAAATCATTTGGTCCATTAAACTTAATTCCATCGATCTCTGTTGCAAGAAATTGTGCATTTTCCCCTTCAGAAAATATAACTTGAATAGATGGTTCAACCATTGTGTCGGCGCGCCAAGGCCCAGTTGTTCCACCATTCTGACAAACATAAAGCTCTCCAGCGTTTCCAAGAACACAACTATTAGGCCCACCTGTTGTGAATGAGTACTGAGAAACACCTTTACCTTTCTCTCACACACTTACCTGGCTTCTATAGGTCTCTACAAAGCACACGCGGCCATCTGGAAGAATCGCTGGGCCTTCTGCCCACCCTAAGTTATCTGCGAGTAATTCAGAAATGAAATTCATAGTTGTGTAACTTCGCCAAACCCTTAGAAGGCGAGAATCGGCACTCCTTCGTAACTTGTCTCTAACTTAGACACATTCCAACGTGCAAAGTTTGGCCAGATAAGAGTCTTACTTGCTGTTCCAGCAAATACAGTATTTGTTGGAGCGGCCACTATTGCTCCCTCTGGATCTCCTACCAAGATCTCCAAACCATTACCCTTCGACCAGACGAAAATAGTATCTGGCCGATAGCAACTAATAATTAGCTCTCCAGTTGTTGTGACAGTCACACCATCAGGTACTCCCGGAATTTTAGAAATGACTTCTTTTGTACCAGCAGAGCCATCGCTTAAAATTGGAATATAAACTAAAGCTCCTGGAGTGCTCTCAAGTACATATAACCCTTTTCCATCTGCTGAAAGCGCAAGGCCATTAGGAAAATCTGGACACTGAGAATCCCACTTTTCAATATCCCCATTGACTAATACCCGAACTAAGAATCCGTCAGCTGCTTTCCAGTTTCCGGAATCAGAGAAAACATAGCTTCCATCGGGTAGATATGCACCCCAGTTAGGACAAAATAATTTGACCGTCGAACTACTTTCGGCAAACAGTGTCCAAGTATCATCCTCAACGTTAACTTTCCAAAGGCATCTATTGCCCGGATCGCACACAATTAAACGACCGTCCAAGCAGGCTGTCAATCCTAGTAAAATTCCTCCTCCAGCGAGTTGGGCGACTTGAGACAGATTTCCTTCTTGTGTGAGTCGGTAAATCTGGCCAGCTTCGCCTCCTAGGTACAGATTTCCATCTTTACCTAAACAAATCCCCTCAGAGTGATCAATTCCAGAAGCGAGGTTTTGTACATCATCTAGTGTGTATTTCATCGTAGTCTCCTTTTCTAGCTCGTGTTTCACTGTTGTCTTCTTTTCATCATTTGATGAAGGCTATTTTTTCAATCTATTGTGTTGGAACCTTAGGAGCACGAATGATTTCTTTGTCCGTGAAAATATCAGAACCGTCGGTACTGCTTGTTGAGAACTCAGTGACGATGCACCCTTCTTCTCCTGCTTGAAACCAGTGCAAACTATTGGGAAAAATGGTGTATTGGTCTCCTGGCTTCAAAACTACTTCGTGAAACACACTCACTTTTCCTTCATCATCTGCGCGCAGTCGATGTGATGGAGAGTTTGTTGGCTCTCCCTGAACATATAAGTAGACCAAGCCTTTTCTGCAGCGGAAAGTCTCCTCTTTACCCAATTCTGTGCCCACATTTGGATGAAGATGCTCAGGACAAATCTGCCAAGGTTTCATGACTATATCTTTGGAGCACACTCGTTCGGTATTGATGTAGGTAATCAATTGAATTCCGAAGTGGTCAATCTCGCCAAGACCAAAATCTGCAACTTCTATGCGTCTTTCTTCATCATCCGTCAATGGATAACCTGCTGCCCTAAGTTGGTTTGCCGTCCAAGCCTGTCTTTCTTCAAACTCTTTTCTAGTTGTGGCCAAGGTATCCTCCGATCTCCGCTAGATGACTTTCAATGCTGTGAAGCCAGCATCAACTCTTAAATCGATGCCCGTTACATATGACGCTTTAGATGATGATAAATACTTAACGGCATCGGCGATTTCTGATGGCTTTCCAATACGGCCTAGAACATTTGCGGCCTTTACCTTTTCAAGAAACTTTGATGCCTCTTCACGGTTCATACTTGCTAAGTCTCGAGCGAGCATTGGTGTATCAATCGTTCCTGGGGAAATAGTATTTACACGAACTCCCATCTTTCCTGTTTCAAGCGACAATGTTCGAGCAGCCGCAATTAATCCCGCCTTAGTTGCTGCATAAACCACACAACCAAATAAACTCATGACCGCTTGAACTGACGAGATAAAAATAATATTTCCCCTGCCAGCTTTTTCCATATGACGAAGTGATTCTTGGGCGCACAACAATGGTCCCTTAAGATTTACAGCGATTGCACGGTCCATCTCCTTTTCACCCATTGCCAAATACTCTGTATATAAGGCAATTCCAGCTGCTGCTACCATAATTGTGCACAAGCCAAACTCTTTTTCTACATATTTGAAAGCCTCTTTAACTTTCTCGCTATCCGCAACATCACATTGAAGAATAATTACTTCTCCGCCAGATTCAGCTGCGATTGCCTTCGTTTCCTCTAAACCAACTAGATCAACATCGAGTGCTAAAACTTTTGCCCCGCTTAATGCTAGTGCGAGAGATATTTCACGGCCAAGTCCAGCAGCTCCTCCGGTAACAACTGCGATATCACTACTAAATTCTTGATCTAACATAATTATCCTCTCTTACGATTTTGTAACCATTATTCCCCCTGAAGGATCTTTCTAATTGACTCAACCTGAGCCTTTGAATAAACACTAAGGTTTCCACCAGCCATAAGTCAAGCGTTTGACCTATGCCAGCTTTGAGTAATTTTAGGAAAATCTAAAAACTTCTGAGTTTATTTGAGGCAGGTTGTGGGAATATTCGCTAGCGCTCCATGCTCATCACTAACCTGCTGTTTCGTTATCCAATCGTAATCAACTATTTTGCCCAAACCTATTGAAGTTGCCAGCGGTTTCATTTTTCCGTCAATAATGACCGGTTGCTCCAACCCGTCATCCATTGGATGCACCCCAGTACCTGGAATCCCCCATTCGATAGGAACATCTTTAAATCCTAAAATCGGCAGAAGCCGTGAATGCAAATGTGGAAACATGTGTGGAGACACTTTTACATTAGCTAGTTTTGCTTGCGCAAGGGATTTACGGAGTCCAGTTATTCCACCATTTGTAGTTGCGTCAACTCGAATAACATCAACTGCATTAGCAGTAAGAAGAGCTTCTGGATGGTAAGCACCACCTTGCTCATCTCCCATTGCAATGGGTGTTTTTGAACCGCGTCTTACTCGTGCAACCATCTCAGCATCACCTGGCGGTACAACATCTTCGATCCAACCTAACTTCAAATCTCTGACTTTACTTTCGAATTCAAGGACTGCCTCACTTGTTCGCAAAACCATATTAATGTCAAAACCAATCCAGTCATTGGGCGCAGCTTCACGTGCGGCTCGTAAACGTAATTCAGAAAACTCTAGATCGGGTGAAATCGGTATCTTGAAACGATTCCAACCTTTTTTCTGTAACTCGACAATCTGCTCTGCAAGCTCATCCGCAGGCATTGTTGGCGGGTATCCCACAATTGCTGTAGCAGGTAGTTCAGATAACTCCCCGCCAAGAATTTCTTGAAATGATTTATTTTTGTGCCTCGCAAGTGCATCCCAGCAGGCGATATCAACTAATGAAAGAGCTCTCATTCCGATTCCACCAGCGTGCACTGCGTGATTAGTCCACAAAGCTCCATAAAAGACCTGTTGTGGGTCATCAATCTCTCTGCCAACATAACAAGGCGCGATTGAACGGTGAACTATCGATGCAATGGGGCCATCTCGAGTTAATCCATATGCAAAACCAGCGGTACCATCCTCTAAATCAACGCGCACTAAAGCAAACTCTCGATGATCCATTATCCAATTGCCGTAAATAATCGGCACAGGAAGTATGTGGTTAATTGTTGCTACGCGGACGCTAGTAATCTTCATCTATTATGCAATCAAGTATCCGTCGTCACACATAATTGTGTGACCATTAACCAATAGCGATGCATCACTGCCTAAGAAAATTGCAGCTCCCACTAGTTCGCGTGGCAGGCCAAGTCGGTCTCTGAGCATTCTGGACTTGATGAAGTCAGCAGTTATAGATGATGTTGCTGCACCGGCTTTTGTAAGCGGAGAATCCATCAGAGTTGGGCCAATGCCATTGACGCGAACACCTCGGCTACCCCACTCAAGCGCAAATGACTTTGTTAACTGCACAACTCCACCTTTAGAAGCCAAGTAAGCGCTTGCTAGAGGGTACGCATTAAAACCACCAATGGATGCAATATTAATAATGCTTCCTTTGCCCTGCTTAAGCATCACATTGCCAAAAACCTGACCAGCTAGATAGGTTCCTTTTAGATTGAGGTTGAGAATAAAGTCCAGTTTATCCTCTGGAAAATCTTCAGCTGGACACCTAAAAGCTGAGCCTGCACTATTTACTAAAATATCCGCGCTTGAAAATTCAGTAACAATCTGATCGGATACTGATTGTAGATTTTCCTTTGAAGTCACATCACAAGTAAAGCTCTTAGCAATTCCACCCTGCGACTCAATGATTGCTTGCGTGGCTTTCATGCCCTGCTCATTCACGTCTAACAATGCAACCTTTACGCCTACTTGGGCATATCCGATTGCTATTGCAGCGCCTAATCCACTCCCACCACCAGTTACGACTGCAGTGCGACCATGCAAATTAAAAAGGTTTTTTGCATAATCAACAGGAACTAGATCGTCTTCACTCATTTAATAACTACTTCCGGCTCGCACTCACGTGTTGCATGAGTGCCTCTAGTGAAGGACCATCGCTAGCGAGAACAGTCTCAATAGCTTTTGCAACTCGAGTGTCGATTTCAGATTTCAACTTTTCTAAATCCTGGCCAGTTATGGTTCCATTTGAGATCAGCTTTGCTGCCGCAATATCCAAAGGATCGCGTTTCTTCCACTCATCAAGTTCGCCAGGTAAACGGTAGGTCGCTGGGTCTGAACGCGAGTGGCCGCTATATCGATAAGTCTTAGCTTCAATAAGTGATGGACCATTTCCTTCGCGTGCATACTTAACAGCTGCTGATATTGACGCACGGACTGCATCAATATCTTGGCCATCTACTATTTCTTTTCGCATCGCGTAAGAATCGGCACGGTCAGCTAAATCGCTAATTGGAGTACTGAGGTTAATTCTCGTGTACTCACCATATAAGTTATTTTCAATGACAAAAACTATTGGGAGTTTGAATATGCTTGCCATGTTCAATGTTTCATGGAAAGCGCCAATATTGGTTGAGCCATCTCCAAAAATAGTAAGAGCAACAGAGTCATTCTTTTTCAGTTTGGCTGCAAGAGCCACGCCAGCTGCCACTGGCAAGCCCGCACCAACGATGGCAAACGTTGGCATAAGTCCGACGCTGGCATCCATGAGGTGCATTGATCCACCCAAGCCGCCAGAGCAACCGATTACTCGTCCGCAGATTTCTCCAAGAACTCCTTCAGGAGAAACACCTAAAGCCAATGCAGTTGCGTGGCCACGATAAGTACACGTGACAACATCTGTTGGCCGCAAAATACTTGCGATTCCAACCGAAATGGCTTCTTGTCCATTTGCTAAGTGGGTACTACCGCGCACATGACCGTCGTTATAAAGAGTCTGAATACTTTCTTCCACTGCACGGATTTCAAGCATTCTTTCAAGACGTCCGAGCTCTGTATCTAATGCTTGACGACGAATTAGTGATGTAGTCATTCTTAAAACCCCTCCCACCATGGTGCTGGACATTTACCAGTTTTTAGCAATTCACTAATTTGAGAAGTTACATATTCAGGACTTGGTAAGTAGCGCTTTTCTAACTCTTGCGCATATGGAATTGGAGCATCCGGAGAAGTTATGCGATGCGGCGGAGCTTTAAGTTTTCCCCACAACTGTGAAACAACCTCTGAGGAAATCTCACTGCCCCAACCTCCGGAATAAGAACTCTCTTCTACAATCACCAGGCGTCCGGTCTTGGCGACACTCTTCATAACTGTTGCTTTATCCCATGGAATTAAAGTCTGAAGATCGATTATGTCAGCGCTCCATTCACTTTGTGATTCCATTGCTGCCTTGGCTGTATGTACAGTGCTACCAATTGCTACGATAGTTAAATCTGTACCTTCAGTAATTACATTTGCTTGACCGATTGGGATTATTCCTGCTTCACCCGTAATGACATCGCCGCGCTCACCATACAAAGCTTTATGTTCAAGAACTACGACTGGATCATTGCTTCTAATAGCACTTCTTAAAAGTCCATACATCGACTGTGGACTCGAAGGAATAACCAGACTTATTCCGGCATTGCCTCTAAACCACTGATCTAGAATCTGAGAATGTTGACAACCAAAACCCATTCCTGCACCAGCTGCAGCGCGAATTGTTAGCGGGACTTGATAAGCGCCTCTCGACAGGTACCGGTAAAAAGCCCCTTGTGTAGTGAGTTGATCGAGAGCAACGCCAATAAACTCAATGAACATCATCTCTACAACTGGACGCATGCCCATCGCAGCTGCGCCAACGCCAGCACCTAGAAAAGCCATCTCAGAAATTGGCGTATCGATAACGCGCTCTTCTCCAAATTTTTCAATCAGACCTTCAGTGGCTTTGAATGGACCCCCCGAACCAATGTCTTCGCCCATCAAGAAAACCGTTGGGTCGCTTTCAAGCTCATCCGATAACGCCTGAATAACAGCCTGACGAGTTCGCATTACAGTCATTTGAGATCTCCCTATTTCTTTGGGTCATTTGGATGTTCAGCTAATGGCCAGACTTCAACTTCAAGCCAAGGGAAGAAAGGTAAACTCGATATCGCCGAATGTAACTGAGTTGCATCAGCTGCTATCCAGATTCCAACATTTGATTTTTGGCCTGCTCTTCGCCAAAGCTTTTTAATTACTCCTTGGGCAGCTAGTTCAGCAGCTCTCTCACCTTCTTGCTTAACTAACTGTGTCAGAAGTTCTTTACTTCCATCAGCTGGGAAAGTATTTTTAATGTGCACCATAAACTCCATATTTTTACTCCCCCTTATACTCACCGAAAGATTGTGAACTTTGAATTAACTCCACCCTGACACCATCTGGATCAATCATATAGATTGCACGGCCGCCTTTATTTGGACCTATCGTGGGAGTCACGGGTTCTGAAACACTTTTAACACCTTTACTTGTCAAGATTGTGTACCACTCATCAACATCATCAACAAAAAAAGCTATGTGAGCAATCCCAGGGTTAGCATTTCCGTGATCAATTGTCTTGAGATCAACATTTCCATACTCTAAAAGCTCTAGAAAAATCTCCACTCCTGGCATTTTTAGAATAGTTGCATTGAGATTTACCTCGGGATAACCTGTAAGAACTCCAATGTAATCTGCTTGTGGATTCCAAGAAAAAACCTCTTCAAAACCTAAAAGTTCTTTATAAAACTTTGTTGACTCTTTTAAAGAGCGCACAGATATTCCAGTGTGATGAGCTTTGGTTATCTGTGCCATCCAGCAAGCCCCTTTCGTGTCATTTTGCGATAATAACGCTCAGGCTATTAGAAAGGCTATATTTAGTCAACCGATTGACTAAATTCGATCTAATCAATATCCAAGCGCGATGACTCGCGAATAGTCAAGGTCGGAAGATCACTCACCACCATGTTCCGTGGTGAACCTCCATTCATCATGCTGACCAGCAAGTCGACTGCCTGCGCACCCATCTCAATGGTCGGAAGATTAATAGTTGTAAGGGATGGGGTGAGGTAATTAGCGATCGGACTATCGTGAAGTGCGACCACCCGTAAATCCTCTGGAATTTTAATCGACATCTCGTGTGCCGCTCTTAAGAATCCAATTCCCATCATGATGGTTGAAGCAAATACGGCATCAGGTATTACTTTCTTACTTAAAAGTTCAACTCCGACTTTTCTGCCGTCCTCCATGCCCCAAGATGCCACTTCGATACTCTGATGTTTAAGCCCAAATTTTTCAGCAGCACTCTCAAAACCCTTTTTACGACGCTGGGCGGTATCAACATTTCGGTGACCAAAAATTCCAGTAATTGTCTTTGTTCCATACTGTGAAAGATGTTGGACTGCAAGCTCTGCCCCGAGTTCGTCTTTTACAATCACGCTGGCATCTGCGCCTCTTACTCTTCTATTTATCATCACAACTGAAGCATGGTGATTTAAAATATTATTTTTTAAAAATGAGTCAGGAAGAGTTCCTGAGGCAATGAGAAGTCCATCGACTTGACCACTTTCAAGTAAATCTGTGAAGGTTTTTTCGGAGTGACCCTCAGCATGATCGCCGAGCAAAACTCCATACCCAATCTCTGTACACCGTTTTTCAACTCCAGAGATAATTGCTGAATACATGGGATTAGAAAAATCTGGTAAAAGGAGACCGATCATCTGCGTACGAGCAGTTTTTAGCATTCGTGCAGCCGAGTTAGCTCGATATCCTAACTCTTCAACTGCATCTAGAACTCGTTTTCTGGTTGCTAACGTTGCACTAGCTTTTGGATCGTTATTTACAATTCTTGAAACCAGACTTGGATCGACTTTGGCTATTCGGGCTACGTCACGAATAGTTGCTCTTTGGGGTTTAGCGCTAGCTAAATCACTGTTTCTAGCCACCTTGCACCCCTTATTCCGTGGACTGCTCGCACTCTACGAACCACTCTTAGTGTAGTCGGAATCAATACAAAAGAGCCCCTGAATCAATAGAGGGTAAACCCACCTGACACGTTTATTGTCGCCCCAGAAATAAAACTCGCACCATCCGAAGCAAGAAAAACGATGACCGATGCCACCTCTTCAGGAGTACCAAAGCGCTTGAGCGGGGTTGCCTCTTCCATTTGGCTTCGTGCAGAATCACTTAAACCTTTTCGCATCATGGCGGTATCAATTAATCCTGGGGCAACTGTATTCACTGTTATTCCATAAGGCCCATAAGCTTTAGCCAATCCTCTGGCCATTGTGGTGACTGCACCTTTAGTCGTTGCATATGGCAAACGTGTGGACATGCCACCTGATAACCAAGCAACAGATGACATCAGAATTATTTTTCCGCCAAAGTCTTGGCCTTTCATAATGTTCGCTGCCGCCCGGGAGAGAAAAAAGGTTGCATTAACGTTGGAGTCCATGTGATTTTGCCATTGTTCTTCACTGACATCTTCAATCTCGATACATTTGATTGCAGCATTAACTGTGTCAGCACCTACTTCTCGATTTAATAAGGAGTTTGACTCACTTCTTAGCAGTATTTGGGCTTCAAAAGGGCATGCCGAAAGACTTCTATCAGGCAGCAAATAGCAAGGAGATTATTGTGAATAGTCGCTCGCTTAGTTGGACTTCAGGAAACTGGTCACGGGATCCTGTCTCTTTGGAAAATAACGAAGGCCACCTTCTAGTGAAGGCCGCCGAAGGTAGTGATTGGTGGAGAAATACTTCTTATAACTTTGTGCATGATGATGGCCACGCATTACTGAGAAGTTTTGACGACGGTACCGCGATGGAGGTTACATTTCGACTGAACTACACACAAAATTTTGATCAATGTGGAATTTTTGTTTATGCAGATGAGGAAAATTGGACTAAAGCCTCTGTTGAGCAATCTGATGGAACTCCACAACTAGGGGCAGTAGTTACGATTAATAATTCCGACTGGTCTACCGCGCCAGTGTCAGAGTGGTTTGGCAAACTAGTAACTATTCGGGCGAGTCGCCAAGGTAATGCACTGACGATTCGAGCAAAATCTGATGGTGATTTTCAAATGGTTCGTGTAGCACCATTAAATGAGAATTTATTATGGCAAGCAGGACCGTATCTTTGCGCGCCAACTGGGCCTAATTTAATTGGTGAGTTCACATCATGGACTATTGGTGATGCAGATAGTTCGCTTCACTAACGAATTACAGTAACAAATTAAGTTGAAGACTCCGGATAAGTCCACTTTTCTCCAGCCAAAGCGGCCTTAAGGCGATCCCGCATCAAAACACTTTCCGAGACAATGTCGCAACGATTCATATTTTCCCAATCAATCCAAACGTATTCAACTGCAAGATAGCCGTCGTAACCAGATTGATCTAACACAGAAACTACAGATTCATAATCAATAGTGTTCTCTTTCATGGAGCACTGACCTGCCCCTGGACGTCCACCGCGAATTTGAGCATGGCCAGCGTATGGAGCAAGACGATCAATATCTTCTTGCAAATAACCCGGAGCAATAAAGTGTGTGTAATCCAATGTTAATTTAAGATCTGGTGCAAGGCTAAGTAAAGTCAAAACATCTTCTGGTGACGCAGCAACCGAGCCAATATGGCACTCAACACTAAAGCGGAGGCCTTCGGTTTTCATTTTTGCCGCACGCCACTGCAACTCCTCTGCAGCTAATTCTAAGGATCTCTCATGACCAAGAGTTTCGAAATCAATTCCAGGAACCATAGTGATACCTGGAGCCTTTATGCGCAGGGTGAACTCAAGAAGATCTTCAAATAATTTGCGTGAAGCAATTTTTTCTTCTGGATCAGGATTATTAGGTGCCATGGTGTCAAAAGTTGTCCAAGGTATAGAAAAAACATCACTTATTTCTAAACCTCGGCGGCGAATAGATTTTCCAATTGTGTCTGCAGCCAATGGGATATCACTGCGAATGTGTTCTGGTCTAATGTGTGAACGATTACCCATCAGTGCTAGATCAAAACCCTCAAAACCCATCCCAGCAATTAAATCTATAGTGGACTCATGATCTAGTAATGGAAAACTATGGTCTCCGCATGCAAGTTTCATTTACTTACTAAAATCCCTTCTGGGTCTACGCATTTCTGTGTCTTTATCCAATCAAAATTTACCAAATCACCAAATCCAGGTTTTTCACTGAGCGGCTTCATGAGTCCGCCGGCCACAATTTTTGGCTGCTCTAAACTATCTGCATAAGGATCGACCCCTGTCCAAGGAACTCCCCACTCAATCGGAACTTCCGTAAAGCCCCAAGCACCAAAAACTTGGCTATGCACATGGGCAAACATATGAGCGGCAAAGCTTACATTTGCGCTCAAACACTCATCCACAATTCTTCTACCGCCCGTTATCCCGCCCATGCACGTTAAATCAATTCGGACTACATCGACAGCATTTTTTGCGATTAGCGCTTCTGGGTAATATATCCCCCCTTGTTCATCGCCCATTGCGATTGGAATATTTGTACTTTTTCTTAGATCTGCAACAACTTGAGCATTACCAGGTGGAAAAATATCTTCAAACCACCCCAGATTGACTTCCTGTAATAAATCTAAAAGCTCTAATGCGGATGGAACATCGTTATAAATCCATGCAGCATCACAGCCGATCCATGCATCAGGTGCTGCTTTTCTTGCAGCAAGAAGTCTGTCGGCCGTAGCTTGATTACTTGTTCCTACCGGTGCTTTAAATCTTCGCCAGCCTTGAGCGTATAAATCTGTAACTTGATCAAAGACTTCCTGTGGCCCCATGGTGGCCGGGGGGTAACCAATGATTGCAGTTGCTGGCATTTTAGGTCTATCTCCACTTAAGAACTTTGCAATGGATTGACCCGCCTCTTTTGCACATGCATCCCACATTGCTAAATCAACGAGAGAAAGAGCTCTGAGACCTACACCAGCTGAATGTGATGCCAAACTCCGGCGTTGAGCGATTTTAAAAGTAGTTTCCAAGTCCTTTGAGAAAGTACCTACATATATGTTTCGCAATGTTTTTCTGATTTGCTCAGCAATGGCACCATCACGAGTAAGTCCAAAAGCCCAACCTTCAACCCCAGAACTTAAAACCACTCTGACTACTGCAAATTCGCGAGTACGCATTATCCAATCGCCAAACACAACAGGGGCTGGTAACTCTGCCTCAACTGTTGCGGCGTTTAGTTGAGTGACCTTAGAATTAGACACAAATGAAATATAAAGTAGAGAGCAGTGCTTAGTCAACCGATTGACTAAAAATCGCCTTTTCTGTATGTTAGGGGTACTAAAAGATTGGAATACGGCGAGGGCTGCATATGACACGCGAATTTGACGCTCGTTCTGATCGCTATGGCCGCTTCTTTGACGAATTTGAAGTTGGAGATATCTATAAGCACTGGCCCGGCAAGACAATTACTGAATCCGAAGATCATATATTTAGCATGCTGACTATGGCCGGCAGTCCAATCCACGTAGATAGTAATTATGCAAAAAATGAATTACCTAGTGGCAAGAATTTAGTTCTTGGAACATATATTTACGCCTTGTTAACTGGAATGTCAGTGAGTGATATATCGGGTAAAGCAATTGCAAGTTTGGGAGTTAAAGAGCTTAAGCACATACTCCCCGTATTTCATGGCGACACTATTTATGCCCATACTGAAATCTTGGAAAAACGAGTTTCTAATAGCAAACCCAATCAAGGTATCCTCACAGTAAAAACGACTGGCACAAACCAAAATGGTGACGTCGTCTGCATATTTGAACGTGCGGTATTACTTCCCCTTAAGCCGGCAAACTAATGGGAAATAGAGATCGCCAAGGCCCACTAGTGGGCATCAAGGTTATTGATTTAGCAACTGTGGTTGCAGGACCAGGTGTAGCAAAATATTTTGCTGACTACGGCGCAGATGTAATAAAAATTGAACGACCATCTGGTGATTCAACGCGAAGCATGGGTTGGACACGTCCAGGAGAAACCGATTCTTTATGGTGGAAACTTGTAAACCGTGGAAAGCGTTCAGTTGTTCTTGATTTGAAGCAGCAATCAGAGTTAGAGATACTGCTGGAATTAATTTCCACTGCAGACTTGCTCATTGAAAATATGCGTCCTGGAAAACTCGAACATTTAGGGTTAGATCCAGATGAGCTAATTAAGCGCAATCCAAAGTTAGTAATTTTAAGAGTTTCTGGTTTTGGGCAGACAGGTCCATATGCGCAAAAACCTGGCTTTGCAACGATTGCTGAAGCCTTATCTGGTTTATCAGGTTTACTAGGTGAACCTGATGGAGGACCTCTGCTCCCACCTATTGCGCTCACCGATGAAGTAACTGCTCTCGTCGGATCTTTCTCGGCGATGATGGCGATTTTTCACGCGAAGCAAACAGGTCAAGGGCAGGTCGTTGATATCGATCTCGTTGATTCAGTTCTGCAAATCATGGGACCGCTGCCCGCTGCTTGGGATTCTTTGGGTTACTTGCAGCCACGCTTAGGTTCGAGCATTCCCTACTCAATTCCTAGAGGCACATATCAATGTTCTGATGGGGTGTGGGTTGCACTTTCGGCTTCAGCCGAATCAGTTGCTGGCAGATTGATTGAAACCCTTGGCGGCGGTGGGGACCCACGATTCCAATCATTTCAAGCTCGGTTTGAGAATAGAGACGCACTAGAAGAACTCACTCAAAATTGGATTGGCTCTAGGCCTTCGCAAGAGGTGATTAGAATAATCGAAGCCGCTGATGCAGCCATAGCTCCCGTATACAACATGCAACAAGTCATTGAAGATCCACATTTCATCGCAAGAGAGAGTTTCACCCACGTCGACGGGATTCTGATGCAGAATTTAGTTGCTCGAATGTCAAAAACACCAGGAAAAATCACCTCTGCCGGGCCTAAACTAGGCGAACACACAGCAGAGATTGTTAGCGAGATAAATGATAAGAAGTAATACAAGTCCAAAGAGATCTACGCTTGCTGTTCCTGGATCAAGTATAAAAATGCTTGAGAAAGCAAAAACCATTGAAGTAGATGAAATATTCTTGGATCTCGAAGACTCCGTTGCATTATCTGAAAAAACTCTTGCCAGAGAAAAGGTTGTTGGTGTACTGATTAATGGTGGATTCAAATCAAAAACCGTTGCTGTGCGTGTAAATGAACAAATCACTTCTATAGGAATTGAAGATGTCTCATCGATAGTTCTACAAGCTGGTAAATATCTTAATTCTCTGATTATTCCAAAAGTGGAATCAGCCGAACAAGTAAGAGATTTAAGCAAGAGACTTACTGAATTAGAAAAATCAGGAGAGCTCAATCCTGGATCAATAAGAATACAAATTCAAATTGAATCCGCGCTCGGGCTTTCTCGTGTCGGTGAAATCGCATCATCCTCTGATCGAATTGAAGCACTGATATTTGGTCCTGGAGATTTTGCGGCGAGTATCGGAATGCAAGTTATTCATATCGGCGAAAATCCCATTAACTTTCCAGGTGACGATGCTTATCACTACGTATTAATGTCAATTTTAATTGCAGCACGGGCAAATAATTTGATGGCCATCGACGGACCGTATTCGGATATCTCTAATATTGAAGGTCTGGTAAATCGATCAAGGCTTTCGGCGGCACTTGGCTACGACGGTAAATGGGTTATTCATCCAGGGCAAATTGAAACAGTTAATACAGCGTTTACTCCAAGCCAGGCGGCTTTTGATGGAGCTGCAAGAATAATCGAACATTTTGCTAACGAGTCAACCAACACAAATCAAAAAGGTGCGCTACTTTTCGAGGGAAAGATGATTGATGAAGCGTCCAGAAAAATGGCTGAAGGTTTATACGCAAAAGGAATTGCAAGTGGGTTAGTACCTTCAACACGAGGAGATGAAAATGGCTAAGCACGAAGCAGTACTGGGAAGGTTTCTCGAAGATTTCGTTGTTGGAGATTCTTATGAACATCCATTTGGTAGAACTATTAGTGAAACAGACTGTACGTGGTTCACACAATTAACATGTAACACGAATCAAAATCACTTCAATGCTCACTTGGCGCTTTCGAACCCTGTTTCGAATGGAAAAATCATCGTTAATTCAGGTTTAACCGTTGCAATCATCCTAGGAATCTCTGTCATAGACATGAGCCAAAATGCAGTAGCTAACCTTGGCTGGACTGATATCAAACTGACTCATCCCGTCTATGTTGGAGATACCCTGTATGCAGAGAGTATCTGTACAGGGGTTCGAGAGTCTTCTTCAAAACCTGACATGGGAATCATTTCGATGTTCACTCGCGGGTTAAACCAAGATGGTGTTGAAATCGTCACCTGGCATAGAAGTGTCATGATTCCAAAAAAGAGCTCCGGGATTGGACAGAACTACTTCCCCACTCCAGTTACCGGTCCCATTGAAGGCCGACTGAACTAATTATGAATTTGCCAAATGCTGCTCTGAGCGATTTGAGGATCGTTGAAGGCTCAGCATTTGTTGCAGCTCCATTGGGTGGATTAACTTTGGCGCAGCTGGGTGCTGATGTCATTAGATTTGATCACTTAAGCGGTGGTCTTGATTTCCACCGTTGGCCAGTGACTAATGAGAACCAGAGTTTGTTTTGGATTGGACTTAACCGAGGTAAAAGTTCAATTCAGGTGGATTTAAAATCAAGCAAGGGCAGAGAAATTGTTTCTGATCTGATAACCGCTCCGGGCAAAGACGCAGGAATATTTCTGACTAACTTACCTGCTAAGGACGAACTCAGTTACGAAGCACTCAAGAAGAAGCGACCTGATTTGATTATGGTTTCCCTCACGGGAAATTATGATGGCACAAGCGAAGTTGATTACACGGTGCATCCGGCTTTTGGATATCCATTAATAACAGGCCCATTGGGGTCGAATGCACCCGTGAATAGCGTGTTACCAACGTGGGATTTAATCCTGGGAAACATGGTTGCCATTGCAATCCTCGTAGCTGAAAGAAAAAGAAGAGCCACGGGTGAAGGAGAATTTATAAAGATTGCTCTTTCAGATGTAGCTCTATCAGTGGTTGGAGCTCTAGGCAGGTTATCACAAGCACATTTAGGAACCGAAAAGATTCAAGCCGATGGAAACTTTCTGTATGGAGCTTTTGGGGCCAACTTCACCACAAGAGATAATTTTGAAGTAATGATTGTCGGCCTCACTCCTAGGCAATGGGTTTCAATCAAGAATTCGTTAGACATCCAAGATGGGCTGAAGGAGATCGAAGAAAAACATGATGGAAATCTTGATCTTGAAGCTGATCGATACAGACTTAGAAGAGAAATATCTGAAGTCATTAGACCTGCTATTTCTGCGATTGATTTAAAGGATCTGAGTGAAATATTCAAGAAATTTAATGTAAGTTGGTCAAAGTATCAAACTTTCACAGAGCTTCTGGCGAATGACCCCCGTGCGTCAGAGGCAAACCCAATTTTTTCCGTGAAGGATCAAGAAGACATCGGAGAATTGCCAAATATTTCATCCCCAATACGCTTTGCAAATACGCATAACCTTGAGGCACAATCTGCTCACAAATTTGGGGCGGATACCGACGAAGTTCTCAAACGGATTCTTCAACTGGACCAAGGAGAAATTCAGGCCCTTAGAGATAGTAAATTAATCAACTAACCAAATCAGAAAAGGAATATCCATGATCACCAAAGTAAAAATGCCAAGACTCGGTGAGAACGTCAACTCCGTTTTCGTCGTAGAAATTAAAGCGGAACCTGGGCAACAGATTAATGCTGGTGACATTTTGCTTTCAGTAGAAACTGACAAAGCCACTGTTGATGTTGAATCACCAGTTGCAGGAGTCGTTATTGAGTTTTTAGTAAAACTTGATGATGAGATTGCACCAGGTTCTCCTTATGTCAGTATTGAAACTGCTTAGGAATTTCATTTTGACGCTTAGATTGTTGCTAGATTAGACCAGCAGCTACTTCATTAAGCCAAAAGTGTTCTCTAGAAATTCGCGACTAATTTCTATTACTTCTGATGGAGATCTCTGCCAGAGCGAATCAGGAAACTCATCACTACTAAAGATTTCGAGAACTATCGGCCCCTGATAGTTACTTGTTTTAAGGGTTTTAGCCAAAGTTACCCAGTCAACTTCACCTTCTCCAGGTATACCACGGTCAGCAAAACTTCGAGGTCCAGGATTAAGCCAATCCGAAACATGGACTGTCCCAACTAAATCCAATGTATTTATAAACTGTGAATAAATTTCGTACTCATCCCAGATATGCCATGTGTCAAAGACTAATTTAAAATTGTCGGCTCCTATTTTTGAGGCTAATTTGACCGAATTACTCCATGTACAAATAACTGTATCTGTATTCATCATAATTGGGTTCAGTGGTTCAAAAACAATCGTGATGCCAAAATCTTGTGCACACTTGGCCAGTCGTACATACGCGCCCTCAATATGCTCCATAGCCGATTTGTAATCTAAATTGTTGGCTGCTCCAGTAATTGTTAGCACCACCGGAGGATTTTTAGGCCATATAGAACCAACAAAAGAAAGTGAGTTTCTGAAGGCTTCTTCGCGTACTTTAAGATCTAAAATCTGTGGATTCAGTGAATCCGGAAGAAGTGCATGGACTCTTGGAATAAAGCCTGTCACTATTAATCCCGCAGCTAGAACTTTTTCAATCTGTACGCGAGCAATTTCTAAATCTAAGGAGAGTTTTCTCTCGGCAATATCTATGCCTGTAATTCCCATTCTCAAAAAGAGATCGATCTCCTCCTCAATCGACAGGTGATAGGTCGTAAATTCAGAGACTGAGAATTGGTTCAATCAGACCAGCACCTTCCATTTTTTCCCACAGATCAGAAGGAAGCGGCAGGTCAAAATTTGCGATGTTGGACTCAATCTCAGCCAAATTGGCAGATCCATTCAGGACTGACACTACTGCTGGATGCCTCAGAGGAAACTGCAAAGCAGCAGCTGTTAGAGGGAGCCCATTCTCTTTTAGAAAATTACGAATCTTTTCTGCGCGGTGCAATATCTCAGCACTAGCTGGTTCGTAATCAAAATGTGCTCCAGGTATTGGATTGGCTAATATTCCAGAGTTATAGACTCCAGCAGCAACAATAGCGACACCTGTCTTGAGTGCAATCGGCAGTAGTTCTTGCTGAGCACTTTGATCTAAAAGGGTGAACCGTCCAGCGATTAATACTACGTCAAGATCTACTGCATTCATGATCGCTACTGCTGGTGCGCAATTATTTATTCCGATTCCAATAGCTTTAATAATCCCTTGTCGTCGCAAGTCATCTAAGACTGGAAAGACAACCTCTACTGCTTCTGTGACTAAATCATCCGGTTCGTGTATGTATACGATGTCAACGTGATCTAAATTAAGTCGAATTAAACTCTCTTCAAGTGAGCGCTTAATTCCGTCTGGTGTGTAATCAAATTCAGCCCTTATTTCTGGGTCTGAATCAGGCCATTTCGTCGCCTCTGGATTTCTACCTGGAGTAAGTACTCTTCCAACTTTTGTAGAGATAACAAATGGCTTGCTCGTCTGACTTAATATTCACCCTAACCTTGTCTCACCAACTCCTGATCCATACAAAGGAGCTGTATCAAAATAGTTCATGCCACTATTGAGTGCGCATTGCACTACATGATCGCTTTCTTGCTCGGATACTTTTTTAAAAAGGCCTGATAGCGGGGCCGTACCCAAGCTATACCGAGAAAGTTCGATTTCAGTCCCAGGAATTTCAACTAACTCTGAATGGTGAGGCATTCTAGAACTCTGACACAGGTGTTAAATCACCGCAAGAGCATCGAGTTCAGTTAGCTTGAAATCCATGCTGCGTGGTGGCCTGATGTCTGGATTTGGGTCTTCGAAGGTGTGGGGATCTACACTCCCCCCCATTGGCCACTAGGGCAACCTTCTAGGAGTAATAGATCTCGGCAAGCTATTTCGCATTGCGAGGCTCACCGCCTCCACTTACTCTTAGATATTGATTTGAGAGGCGGACATGATGAAGTACAAATCAGTCAAGGGTTTACTCACAAACGATGAGTCACTCATCCCTGTAACTTTTATCGATAAACTTGAAGATATTTTACACGGTTTTCTCGGAATTATATTGTTTGTAATCTCCGTATTGGCTGCTGGTTACAGCCTGCAACGACTAATTGAAACCCGCCCCTTTTTCCCTATAGGAATGATTCAGGGAATCAACGACATACTCTTTGTTGTTATCATTCTTGAGATTATGCGAACCGTAATCGTGCGATTTACAGATGGAATTTTCCAGTTGGATAACTTCTTAATCATCGGTGTCATTGCAGCGGTGCGACACATTCTCACCGTTGGAGCATCGCTAACTATGGAAAAAAGAAGACAACTGAGTATTTCAACCGCGCTCTGATGGAAATGGGCGTAAATACTGGAATCGTTTTGGCACTTGTCTTTGCCTTATTTTTAGCGCGTGCCGCCCGTACAAAAGGAGCTGCAAAGTAACGCTAAACATTAACGCTCATTCTCATGAGTTCTTACTGGTGGCGGGTGAAGGATTTGAACCTTCGAAGGCAGAGCCGGGGGATTTACAGTCCCCTCCCATTGGCCGCTCGGGCAACCCGCCAGGGTCGTACAAGTACTGCGGCAATTATGGATAGTGCGAAGGGAAAGGATACCTTAAGCCCGTAGGCACCAAAACCCAATTTATTGAGACCGCCTTTTCGAGTGAAGGAGCCCCCAGTGGCAGCAGATAGTAGTTTTGACGTAACCTCCAAAATTGATCGGATGGAGCTCGATAACGCAATTAATCAGGCAATCCGTGAAATCGATACTCGCTTTGATTTTAAAAATACTGGATCAAAGATTGAACTTGAAGGCGAGAAGATTTTAATCGAGGCCGATACTGAAGAGCGTGCTAAAGCCGCCCTTGATGTCGTCAAAGACAAGATGATTAAGCGTGGAGTTTCTTTGAAGCATTTGGATGCAGGTCAGCCACAGTTAAGTGGAAAGATTTACAAAATAGCAGCACCATTAAAAGAGGGCATTTCAACCGAGAATGCCAAAAAGATTGCGAAGATGGTGCGAGATGAGGGCCCAAAATCAGTTAAGACTCAGATTCAAGGTGACGAACTACGTGTAATTTCTAAAAGTCGCGATGATCTTCAGGACACAATGGCAATGATTAAAGATGGTGGCTGGGATTTTGCAGTTCAATTCACGAACTTTAGATAATTGAGTAAATATAAGCTTGGCCTGCTCTATGGTCTGTGTGCATATTTCTTCTGGGGATTTCTACCTATCTATTGGAAGCATATTGAAGGTGCGTCATCCTTTGAAATTCTTGCAAATAGAGGAATTTGGTCGCTGATTCTTTGTGTCGGCCTGCTTGCATTTCGCAAACAACTCAAACGAACTCTTTCCATTATAAAAACAAAGCGAATGTTTTCAATTCTTGCAATTTCATCTGGTTTGCTCACGATCAATTGGGGAGTATTCATTTGGGCAGTTGGTGCTAATCGAGTTGTTGAAAGCGCGCTCGGCTATTACATTGCTCCATTACTCAATGTCTTGTTTGGAATCATTATCTTTAGAGAGTCTCTGCGCAAGCTTCAGTGGATAGCGGTTTCACTTGGCACAATTTCAGTTCTAGTAATTACTTATGAGTATGATCAATTTCCTTGGGTTGCCTTTACTTTGGCGCTTTCTTGGGGCACGTATGGTTTAGTCAAGAAAAAGATTGATCTAGGTGCCTTAGAGTCCTTAGCAATTGAGACACTTATTGCATTCATACCAAATGTGGTATTTCTTTTCTACATTGAAGGTAATGGCAGCGCACAGTTTGGGCATGGAGTCTCAGTCACCATCCTGCTTGCTTTGGCTGGAGTAGCAACCGTAATTCCACTGCTTTTCTTTAATGGTGCAGTCGTAAGACTTCCACTCTCAACATTAGGACTTCTCCAGTACATAACACCAACAATCTTCTTTCTTTTAGGCGTTTTTTTATTCAACGAAGATATGTCGACCGGGAAGGTAATAGGGTTTGGGTTTATTTGGGCAGCCCTAATTGCGTTGAGTTTTGATCTGTTAAAATCAAGTCGAACGGTCGATAACCGCGTCGCATAGCGACATCAATGCACCCGTTGCATCACAAATCGGTAATGGTCCAAGTGCAAGGCGCGCTTCTTTTGCAACCTGATGTAACTGCTCACGTGATTCATCAAGGGCTCTGTGACCACGCAGAGTTGTAAGCACTTGTTGTACAGTATTTTCGTCTTCAATCGGAGCAGATAGCAATTGTTGTAAATCGCGATCAGCAGAATCAGTTGATTTCATTACATTTAAAGTGACCAAAGTTGGAACACCTTCGCGTAAATCTGTTCCGGGGGTCTTGCCTGATTGATTTGATTCACTTGCAATATCGATAACATCATCAGCCAACTGAAAAGCCACTCCGATTTTTTCGCCAAACCGTGTGACAGTGTCAGTTATGTCTAGGGGTGCACCTGAAATCATTCCACCATAGCGAGCACTTGCAGCGATTAAAGAGCCAGTCTTATCTGCAACCACTTTCAAATAATGTTCAAGAGGGTCTTGACCGGGATTGGGTCCCTGCGTTTCCATAATTTGGCCAATAACTAAACGTTCAAAAGTGCGTGCTTGTAAACGCACGGCTTCAGCACCGAGATCAGCTAATAAATCTGAAGACTTTGCAAAGAGAAAATCCCCTGTCAAAATCGCAATGGTATTTCCCCATCGAAAGTTAGCACTTTCTACTCCTCTGCGAAGTGGAGCCTGATCCATAACATCATCGTGATACAAAGTTGCCAGGTGAGTAATTTCGCAAGCCACAGCGGCGGCAATAACCCGTTGACCTGCTGGCTTGCCAAACTGAGCCGTTAATAGGGTTAATAGCGGGCGTAATCGCTTGCCACCGGCTGCGACTAAGTGGTGAGCGGTCTCATCGACAAATGGATACTCGCTTTTGGTATGGCTGAGCAGTAGCGCCTCGACTTGAGCCATCTGCTCAATTAATATCGCCTCAAGCTCTGGCGCAACATTAGGAATGCCAAAAGATGACATTAGCGAATAAACGTCGCGAGATTTGTAATGAAGCTAAGTAGCGGAGCTGGATAGATACCAAGTGCGAAAGTGACAACCGTTGAAAAGATTATCGTAATGCGTGTCAGTGCCGATGGAATCTCAACGCTGGTGCCATCTTGCACTGAATCTGTAAAGAACATTAAAACAATCACACGAATATAGAAAAATGCTGCAATCGCACTTGAAAGCACACCCGCGATTACAACACTTTTAGCTCCACTTTCATACGCTGCGGAAAAGATTGAAAACTTTCCGATGAAACCACTTGTTAGTGGAATTCCAGCAAAAGCTAACAAGAAGCCCGCAAAAGTTGTTGCAATCCAAGGTGAGCGCTTGCCAAGACCTTTCCAGCGATTTAGATCTGTGACCTCTCCCCCCGCATCGCGAACTAAAGTAACTATTGCAAATGCTCCAACTGTTGCAACACCGTATGCAAATAAGTAGAAGATTGATGCATCTAGTCCAGCTTTATTCAAAGCAATAACACCTGCCAGCAAGAAACCTGCATGTGCAATTGATGAATAAGCCAACATGCGCTTAACATCGCGCTGAGCAATTGCCACGAGTGAACCAAAGAGCATAGTTATGATTGCAATTGCAGATAACAAAGGGGTCCATGACCACTGTGCATTTGCAAAAACCGTATAGTAAATACGAAGCATTGCACCGAACGCAGCGACCTTGGTCGCTGCTGCCATGAAACCTGTTATTGGAGTTGGCGCACCTTGATAAACATCAGGTGACCAAGCATGGAATGGAACTGCACCGACTTTAAAGAGCAGGCCAATTGAAACAAAGGCCATTCCAATCAAAAGCAATACGTCATTTCCACTACCGCCTACAACTGATTCACGGATTCCGGCGAAAGTAACTGACGCTGAATAACCATATAAATAAGCCATTCCAAAGAGGAAAAATGCTGATGAAAAAGCGCCGAGCAAGAAGTACTTAAGAGCGGCTTCTTGTGATGCCAATCTGCGACGCCGGGATAATCCCGCCATGAGATAAAGCGGTAATGAAAGCATTTCAAGAGCAACAAACAGGGTGATGAGGTCACTTGAAATCGGGAAGAGCATCATTCCTGAGATTGCAAAGAGAGTGAGTGGATAAACCTCAGTTACTTGATTACCACTTTGAACTGCATGACGTTCTTCATCTGAACCTGGCAGGGATGCAGCTAAAGCGGTGAAGTGATCAGTGTCAGCAATAACAAATACTGAAATAATTGCAATGATCAGAATTGATGCTTGCAATAATACAGCTGGACCGTCAATAACAACCGAACCTGCAGCGGCAGTGAGTGATTGTTCATTGCGTATCTTCCACACTTGCACGAGAGACAAGATTAAGGTTCCAAGAGTAACGCTCAACTGGGTTATCGCACGAAGTCCTTTAGAAACAAAAGCCTCTACAAGCACACCAATTAATGCGCCACCAAGGAGTATTAGTATTGGTGATAAAAGTGTGTAGTTCAGAACCGGCGCTGTAAATACCATTATTTTTCCCCACTAGTTGGAACAGGGTCACTAAAGCCCAGTTGAGCAATGACATGTGTTGCTGCTGGGTTGATTACATTGAGCAGTGGTGATGGATAGAAGCCCAAAGCAATAATTATCGCAATTATAGGAGCAATAGCAATTTTTTCACGAAGATTTAAATCGCTTAAGTTTTCATTGCCCGGAGTAGTCGGTCCATGGAGCGCTTTCTGTACTGGAATTAAAATGTACAAAGCAGCTAAAACTATTCCAAATGTGGCTATCACCGCATGAACTGGATAACGGGTGAAAGTTCCCACTAGAACTAAAAACTCGCTAACAAAACTAGAGAGTCCAGGGAGTGCAAGTGAGGACATGCCAGCTATGAAAAACATCCAGGCCATAACTGGGGTGATGCGCTGCAAACCACCGAAATCTGCAATTGTTGAAGATCCTCTACGAGAGATCATCCAGCCTCCAACTAAGAAGAGCGCGGCAGTAGAAAAACCATGATTAAACATATATAACGCTGCCCCGCTATAGCCTTGTGAGGTCATAGCAAAGATTCCCATGGTGATAAATCCGAAGTGAGATATCGAGGTAAATGCGATGAGGCGCTTTAGATCTCGTTGCCCGATGGCAAGAATTGCACCATAAACAATCGAAATTACTGCTAAAACTAAAATCAATGGCGTGAATGTTCTGCTGGCTTCTGGAAAAAGCGTTAAGCAGTATCGAATCATTCCAAAAGTGCCAACTTTATCCAGCACGCCAAGCAAGAGAACTGAAGTACCAGGTGTCGCTGAATCCGCCGCATCAGGTAACCATGTATGGAGCGGCCATAGTGGAGCTTTAATTGCAAAAGCAATAAAGAAACCTAAAAAGAGAAGATTCTGAGTCGTTGAACTCATTTCAAGTTGTGAAAGTGCCTTTAAATCGAACGTGTGGCCGCCTTGTGCGCCTGACATTACATACAGAGCAATAATTGAGGCCAACATTAAAAGCCCACCGAAGAGACTATAAATCAAAAACTTAACTGCAGCAGCTGCGCGTTCTCCTGAACCATAGCCTCCGATAAGGAAATACACTGGAATGAGCATTGCTTCAAAGATTACATAGAAAAGGAAAACATCAGTTGCAGCAAAAACTCCAATCATCATTGTTTCTAGAACGAGAATAAGAATATAGAAACTCTTTATGCTCCAACGTCCACCATGGGATTCATTCCAGCCGGCAAGGACAACTACTGGTGCCAGAATCGTTGACATTAAAATTAGAACTAGGGCAAGACCATCAATTCCGAGTGCATAATTGATTCCAAAGGATGGAATCCAGGAATACTTTTCTATAAATTGAAGTTCAACATTATCGCGCTGAAAATTAACGGCCATGGCAATCGTGGTTCCCATGACAATAAGGGTTGTTATAAATGCAGTTTGCTTAATCAACTTCTCGTTTGCTTTTGGAACTAGAGCAACTGCCACCGAGCCTGCCAAAGGCAAGGCCATTAGGAGTGTTAACCAGATCATTATTGAGTCACCACCCAAATCGCTGCGATAAGTGCAACAGCACCAACCAAAATTAATGCTGCATAGCTACGTACAAAACCACTCTGAACCCCACGCAGAGATGCACCTGATCCCATGGCTGCCCGACCTACCGTGCGGACTGCACCATCAATAACTGAGTCATCGGTTCTCACCAAGATCTTGGTTAGAACTTGGCCCGGGCGCATGAATACCGATTCATTGAATCGATCTTGCAACAAGTCTTGGCGAGCTATACGTGTAAAAATCGAAACATTCTCTGGGGCAACATCAGAGACTTGATTCCGTGAATACTTCAGGAAGGCAATCGCAACTCCAATTGCCACCATCGTTAGAGCGAGCCCCGAAACAACAATTGGTGAAAGAAGTTCTTCGTGCTCACCATGGTTTTCAAAGAGTGGTGACAGCCAATTAACTAAAGCATTGCCATGGCTTAGTAAATAACCAGAAGTAACTGAGCCAATAGCCAAAATTGCCATTGGTAACCACATCAACCACGGAGATTCGTGTGGATGCGCCTGATCATCCCAGCGTGATTTTCCAGTGAAAGTAAGAATCATTACACGTGTCATATAAAACGCAGTAATACTCGCACCTAACAAAGTGACGCTTCCAAGAATTATTCCTTTTATGCCACCAGAATTAAATGCAGTTTCAATAATCATATCTTTTGAATAAAAACCAGCAAATGGGGGAACTCCCAGAATTGCTAGATAACCAAGACCAAATGTTGCAAAAGTTATTGGCATAAACTTTCGAAGTGCTCCATATTTGCGCATGTTGACTTCATCATTCATTCCGTGCATGACTGAGCCAGCACCAAGGAACATTCCAGCTTTGAAGAATCCATGTGTGAGCAAGTGCATGATTGCGAATGCATAACCAACTGGGCCCAGGCCGGCACCTAAAATCATGTAGCCAATCTGAGACATGGTCGATGCAGCAAGTGCCTTTTTAATATCATCTTTAGCGGTACCAATAAGGGCACCAAACATCAAAGTAACGGCTCCAACAATAACAACCAATAACTGTGCAGTTGGGGCTGCATCAAAGATGAAGTTAGAGCGAGTAATTAAGTAAACACCTGCTGTCACCATCGTCGCCGCGTGGATGAGCGCTGATACTGGTGTTGGTCCAGCCATCGCATCTCCCAGCCATGCCTGCAACGGGAATTGGGCAGATTTTCCAGTAGCAGCAACCAACAACATTATTCCGATACCTGTAAGAGCCGCAGTTGATGTGTGCTCTACCGCAGCTTTAACACCAGTGAAGGAAACTGTTCCCATCGTTGCAAAAGCGATCATGATGGCAAAAGAGAGCCCCATGTCACCAACGCGGTTCATGACAAAAGCTTTCTTAGAAGCTGTTGCATATGCAGGCTTTTGATTCCAAAAACCAATCAATAGATAGGAAGCTAGACCTACACCTTCCCACCCAACATAAAGGTTGAGGTAACTATCGCCCAAAACAAGCAACAACATTGCGGCAATAAAAAGATTTAAGAAAGCGAAGAAACGTCGGCGATCAGGGTCATGCGACATATATGAAATTGAATAAACATGAATGAGCGTTCCAACTCCGGTGATTAGTAGTACAAAGCAAATGGAAAGTTGATCAAGCATTAACCCAGCATCAATTTTAAAAGATCCGACTGAAATCCACTCAAATAGTTTTTGTGAAATTGGACGCTGCTCATTTGAACGGCCAAGCATCAAGGAAAGTTGGTAAAGACCAACAAAGAATGAGGATGCTGATAGTGCAGTTGCAAGCAGGTGTCCCCACTTATCGCTGCGTCGTCCAGCAAGTAGAAGTATTGCCGCACCGGCTAGCGGCAAGGCAATCAAATAAACGAGGCTGTTTGAAATCATCACAGTTATCGTTTCAATAAACTAGCATCATCAACAGATGCTGATCGACGTGAGCGATAAATTGTCACAATGATTGCTAATCCCACTACAACTTCACACGCGGCTACTACCATGGTGAAGAATGCAATCACTTGTCCATTGAGATCACCATTAATGCGAGAAAAAGTTACAAATGAAAGATTCGCTGCGTTAAGCATGAGTTCAATACACATGAAAACTACTATCGCATTGCGCCTCACAACGACGCCGACTGCACCGATAGTGAAAAGTAGCGCTGAGAGATAGAGGTAATTGGCGGCATCCATTTACTTCTCCTCCTCGACGCTGGTATCGATCGTCCCAAGTTCAAAACTGGATGACTCTAAAACATCTCCACGCGCTTTAAGGCTGGCATTTACTGATGCTGCAGCTGCGGTCCCATCGGGCAATAGTGCAGGTACATCCACAGCGTTGTGTCGGGCAAAAACGCCGGGTGCCGGAAGACCTGCAGTGGTTGCCAGGGACTCTCCGCGAAACCTAGCAATCGAAAGTTGGCGTTGTGTTGGCCGCTCTTGTACTCGCTGATGATGCGCTAAAACCATTGCACCTAATGCCGCAGTAATAAGAAGTGCGGAGACAACTTCAAATGGCCAAACAAATGTTGAGAAAAGCAGACGTGCAATACCTTGCACGTTTCCATCGGCGTTCACGCCTTCTACCCCGACTGCGGTACGACCAAGAGTTGCACGACTCAACAGAGAAATCATGAGTCCGCCAAAACCTACTGCTGCCGTAATTGCGATGGGGCGCAAACCACGAATTGTTTCAGTAAGGGAATCCGAAGAATCAACACCAACCAGCATAAGTATGAAGAGGAAGAGCATCATAACTGCGCCTGTATAAACAACAATCTGAACTATTCCAAGAAATGGAGCTCCTTCTGCAATATAAAAAATTGCCAAAGCAACCATTACGAAAGCCATCAAGATTGCAGAGTGAACTGCCTTCTTAACTAACAGCATTCCTAAAGCCGCAATCAGAGTTAATGGTGCGAGAATCCAGAAAAGAGTTGCTTCAGGCGCGGCAGTCTGACCAACTTGTAAGGCTAAATCATTCATTTATTCACATCCTGCGAGGGGTGTGCTTGTGTTACTTCGCCCTTGTAATAATTAGTGTCATTCATATCTGGATACATCGGATGGGGAGGCATCAACATTCCAGCTCGCAGTGGGCCAAGTAAATCATCTTTTTCAAAGATAAGTTTTTCTCGTGAATCATCTGCGAGTTCATACTCATTTGTCATTGTTAATGCGCGAGTTGGACATGCTTCAATACATAGACCGCAGAAAACACAGCGGAGATAATTTATTTGGTAAACCTTGCCGTAGCGCTCCCCGGGCGACATGCGATTTTCTTCGGTGTTATCTGCACCTTCAACATAAATGGCATCAGCTGGACATGCCCATGCACACAGTTCACAACCAATGCACTTTTCTAACCCATCTGGGTGGCGATTGAGCTGATGGCGGCCGTGAAAACGCTCTTGTGTAGGAGCTTTAACTTCAGGGTATTCAACAGTTTCAGGCTTCTTAAAGATGGTTGAAAAAGTCACCCAAAAGCCTTTAGCGTGACCAAGGAACCCGACCGACCCGGGTTGATCGACTTGTGTGAACTCAACTTTCTTAAGATCACGATCGTTATTTTTGAATGCTTCGATTTCAGCCACGGTCAGAGCCCTTCTTTGGTGCAGAGACATTGATAGAAGAGATGTTCATTGGAAGTTCCGGAACGGCAAAACTTGGAGCAGAAGAATCATCAACAATTGCTTTAATCTTCTTATTTTTAGCATTATCAAATCCGATATTTACTAACATAACCAGTAGCACAACTACGCTTGCAAACCCAACAACGTAAATACGTGGTGCACTTTGCAAAGACAATAGGCGCAGAGTCGCAACTACCAAAATCCAAACAATCGAGACTGGAATCAAAATTTTCCAACCGAACTGCATGAATTGGTCGTAACGCAAACGCGGCAAAGTTCCACGTAGCCAAACGAATACAAAGAAAAAGACCAAGACTTTTGAGAAGAACCAGATCGCAGTGAACCATCCACCAAGCCAGTTTTCGGTAAATCCTAGGAACGGCGGAGCGTGGTACCCACCAAGAAATAACGTTGTGGCAAGAGCTGATACTGCAATGATGTTGACGTACTCAGCCAAGAAAAAGAGTGCGAATTTAAGTGATGAATATTCTGTGTGGAAACCGCCAACGAGTTCGCCTTCAGCTTCAGCTAAATCAAATGGTGCACGGTTGGTTTCACCGACCATTGAAATAGCATAAATAACAAAGGATGGGAACAAAACAACGGCATACCAAGTGTTTGATTGTGCTGCCACAATATCTGAAGTTGACATCGAGCCTGCATAAATAAATACGGCAACCAATGAAAGACCCATTGCGATTTCATATGAAATGACCTGTGCGCTTGAGCGAAGACCACCAAGAAGTGGATATGTTGAACCTGATGACCAGCCGGCCAAAATAATTCCATACACTCCAACGGATGCAATCGCTAAAACGTAGAGAACTCCAATTGGCAGATCAGTTAATTGCATTGCAGTTTGCCGGCCAAAGAGATTAACTGGCCCGGTAATTGGTATGACGGCAAATGACATAAAGCAAGTAGTAGCGCTGATAATCGGTGCAAGAATGAAAACTACTTTATCGGCAGCTGCCGGAATGATGTCTTCCTTGAGTGCGAGTTTCACGCCGTCGGCAAGTGCTTGAATCAAACCAAATGGACCAACACGGTTAGGTCCTGGTCGTTGCTGCATACGACCAACTAAACGCCGTTCTCCCCAAACAGAAAGAAGCGTTAAAACAACACAGAAAATAAAGACAAGTAATGCTTTGACGGTGATTAACCAACCTGGATCGTTACCTATTAGTTCTGCAGTTTTCATAACTTCACCACCGTAACTACTGCGCCATGTCCTGCGCCTAGGTTTACAAGTAACTGAGAGCCAAGTGAATTTCGAGGCGCCCAAATTGCATCGTCATGAATATCTTCTACTAACGCCGGCAAAGTTACTGAACCTTGAGTGGTGGAAATCTTTAAGAGATTACCATCAGTTATACCTAACGCCTGTGCACGGCTTGGAGAAATGACGGCGACTGTTTGGCGTGCAGTGCCAGCAAGATTTTCTTCACCTTTTTGTAAAGTTCCGAGATCTAACAGGCGACGCCATGAGTTAAGAATGAATTGATCACTATTAAGATTTGAGCTTTGTGATGCAGGCACAGCTTGCATTGATACACGCGCACCATCCCATTTTCCTAATGTTGAAATCTCTTTCGCTGCAGAAGTGACTGTGCTCAGATTGAGTGAGGCTCCCATAGCATCGGCAATCATTGAAAGGATACGAAGGTCACTACGGTTGAGTGAATCACTTACTGCGGCATCAAATGAACGTGCGCGGCCTTCCCAATTCAAAAATGACCCACTCTTTTCGGTAATTGCCGCGACTGGTAAAACGACGTCTGCTCGTAGAGTTACTTCACTTGGTGCAATCTCAAGTGAAACTACAAAAGCTTTATCGAGTGCAGCTAATGCATCCGCGCTATTGACTCCATCAAGTGGATCAACCCCACCAACTAGAAGCGCCCCAATGGCACCTGTACTTATACCGGCATAAATCTCATCGCTGCTGCGGCCATTATCTGATGGAAGCGACGAAACACCCCAGAGCGCCGCAATATCCACTCTGGCTGCAGGATCTTGAACTGGACGCCCACCTGGCAAGAGGTTGCCTATTGCTCCAGCCTCTAATGCTCCGCGCTCACCTGCACGTCGAGGAATCCAAGCAATTTTTGCACCGGTTGAATCTGCAAGAGCCGCAACCGCGCTCAATGCACCAGCGCTTTCTGATGCTCGCTCTCCTACAAGGATTACAGATAAAGAAGTTAGAGCTTGTTTAGCAATAGCCGAAGCTTCTTGACCTGGTGCAACTTTTATAAAATCACCCTTTAGTTTTTCAACTCCGATAGATAATTTGCTGGCAATAGCAGAAACTTTCAAAGCCCGTTTACGGAACTGCTTATTCAGACGTAAGAAAACAATCGGTGATTCTTCCTCAGGTTCAAAGCCCACTAAAAGCACGTGATCGGCGCGGTCGATATCGCGATATGTTGTTGATGACCCAACCACATGTGCAGCTAAAAATTCACGCTCTTCATTGGAAGAGATACGTGAGCGGAAATCAATATCATTTGTTCCAAGTGCAATTCTTGCAAACTTGCTATAACCATATGCGTCTTCATGTGTTGCACGACCACCAACTAGAACAGCAGAAGTATTTTCTTGTAAGCCTTTAGCTGCAGCAGCCAAAGCTTCTGGCCATGAGGCTTGAACTAGCTCACCAGAAGCATCGCGGATTAATGGATGAGTCAGGCGATCAACAGCAGTGACATATTTAAATGCCCATCTGCCTTTGTCGCAGTTCCACTCTTCATTAACCGATGCATCATCACCGGCAAGACGGCGAAGAGTTTTTCCTCGACGAACATCGGTGCGCATATCACAGCCTGATGCACAGTGTTCACATGCCGACGGTGTTGATACTAAATCGAATGGGCGTGCACGAAAACGATAAGAAGCACCAGTTAGCGCGCCAACCGGACATATCTGTACGGCGTTACCTGAGAAATATGATTTAAATGGAGCTTTTTCATAAATGCCAACTTGCTGAAGCGCACCGCGTTCATTCAGAGTAATAAAAGGATCGCTGGCAATTTGATCGGAAAAACGAGTACAGCGCGCACATAAAACGCAACGTTCGCGATCAAGTAAAACTTGTGAAGAGATGTTCACTGGTTTTTCAAACGTACGCTTTACGCCTTCAAAACGCGTTTCACTGCGGCCAGTACTCATCGCTTGATTCTGTAGCGGGCACTCACCACCTTTATCGCAAACGGGACAATCTAATGGGTGATTAATTAGTAAAAGCTCCATCACACCTTTTTGTGCCTTATCAGCGACTACAGAAGTCAGTTGAGTTTTTACAATCATTCCTGGCTCAACAGGAATCGTGCATGATGCTTGTGGTTTTGGAAATGCGCGACCATTAATTTCAATATCAACTAAACATTGACGGCAAGCTCCCACTGGATCAAGAAGTGGATGATCACAAAAACGTGGAATTTGAATTCCAAGCTGCTCAGCCGCACGAATTACTAATGTTCCCTTTGGAACGCTGACTTCAAAACCATCGATTACAACGGTGATCAAGTCGGTGATTTCTGAAGTAGTCATTTAAGCTCCCGCTCCAACAAATAAAGTTGACGCGACTGGATCAAATGGGCAACCACCATGAGTTATGTGTGCAATATATTCGTCACGGAAATACTTAATCGATGAAGTAATTGGACTTGTTGCACCATCACCTAGTGCGCAGAAAGAACGGCCCATGATGTTGTCGCAAAGATCAAGTAGCTTTGCAAGATCTGCTTCAGTTCCTTTTCCAGCTTCTAAGTCGCGCAGAATCTGTACTAACCACCAAGTGCCTTCACGACAAGGAGTGCACTTGCCGCAAGACTCGTGCTTATAAAACTCAGTCCATCGCAGAACGGCACGCACAACGCATGTTGTTTCATCAAATATCTGCAAAGCTTTTGTACCTAACATCGAACCTGCTGCAGCCACTCCTTCATAATCCAATGGAGTATCGAGGTGCTCTTGTGTGAATATTGGCGTTGATGAGCCACCAGGTGTCCAAAACTTCAAGGTATGACCATTGCGAATTCCGCCAGAAAGCTCAAGGATTTCGCGAAGTGTTATACCTAATGGGGCTTCAAACTGGCCTGGATTATTTACATGGCCCGAAAGTGAATACAGCGTTGTTCCCTTGCTTTTTTCTGTACCCATTGATTGATACCACTCCGCACCATTGGCAACTATCGCAGGGACTGCAGAGATTGATTCGACGTTATTAACAACGGTTGGGCGTGCATACAAACCTGCAATCGCCGGGAATGGCGGACGCAATCGTGGTTGACCACGGAAACCTTCAAGTGAATCCAAAAGTGCAGTCTCTTCACCGCAGATGTAAGCACCGGCTCCAACGTGAAGAACTAAATCTATTCCATTTCCAAGATGACCTGCTCTGTAAGCATCTTCAATTGCTTGATTGACGCGACGGACGACATGCGTGACTTCACCGCGAATATAAATAAATGCATGTTTAGCACGAATCGCGTGACAAGCGATGATGCATCCTTCAATTAACACATGAGGATTTGCCATGAGCAAAGGTGTGTCTTTACATGTACCTGGTTCAGATTCATCGGCGTTTACAACTAAGTAGTGATCTTTATTATCACCTTGTGGAATAAAGCCCCACTTCATTCCAGTTGGGAAACCTGCTCCACCACGTCCGCGTAAACCCGAGTTTTTAACTAATTGAATTACAGCATCTGGATCCATCGCTAAAGCTTTTTGTGAAGCTTTATACCCTCCATGGCGCGTATAAGCCTCAATCGTGAAAGAGTCTTTCTCATCCCAATGTGCAGAAAGTACTGGCGCTAATTTCGTCATTACTTGCCCTCTTTCGAAATCTTTAAACCAAGAAGTGTTGGCTCGCCCGCTTGAACACCTTCGTGTGCTTTTCCATCATTGATTCCTGCAAGAACCGCTGATGCTTCTTTCCATGTAACCAAAGAGTTTGGTCCACGTGTTGGCGGCTTTGGATTTCCGCTGCGCATTGAATCAACCAAATCTTTAGCTGATTCCACAGTTTGATTGTCATAGAACTCCCAGTTAGCCATGACGACTGGTGCGTAATCACAAGCGGCATTACATTCAATGTGTTCAAGGGAGACTTTTCCATCTTCAGTAACACCATCATTTTCGACACCTAAGTGCGCTTTTAGCCCTGCAAATATGGCGTCGCCACCCATTACTGCGCATAAAGTATTTGTGCATACGCCAACATGATATTCACCAACGGACCTACGCTTGTACTGTGTATAAAAAGTTGCAACTGCAGATACTTCTGCCGACTCAAGCGAGAGAAGTTTTGCAATTAATTCAATACCTTCACCATTAACAAAACCAACGCGAGATTGAACAAAGTGTAGTAACGGCATAATCGCTGAGCGAGAGCGAGGGTATCGCTTGATAATTGAATCCATTGTTGCAAGATCTTCTTGTGAGTAAGCCATTAGCGGTCAACGCCTCCCATAACAGGATCAATCGAAGCAACTGCGCCAATAATGTCGGCAATCATTCCGCCTTCACTCATTGCAGATGTCGCCTGCAAGTTATTAAAAGATGGTTCGCGAAAATGCATTCGGTAAGGACGTGTACCGCCATCGGACACGACATGTGCACCGAGTTCTCCACGTGCAGACTCGATTGCTTGATAAACCTGTCCAGCTGGAACGTAGAAACCTTCAGTAACTAACTTGAAGTGATGAATCAATGACTCCATTGATGTACCCATAATTTCACGGATATGGTTAAGTGAATTACCAAGTCCATCACCACCAAGTGCTAACTGTGCTGGCCATGCAATTTTTTTATCTGCCACCATCACTGGTGCACCTTCTAGGGCTTCCAATTTGTCAACTGCTTGCTCAATGATGCGAAGTGACTGCTCTAATTCATTCATCCGAATTAAGAATCGTCCATATACATCGCATGTATCAGCGGTAATGACATCAAAGTTGTAGTTTTCATAACCACAATAAGGTTGCACCTTCCGCAAATCCCAAGGCAGGCCAGTAGCACGGAGTACTGGTCCGGTTACTCCAAGAGTTGTTGCACCAGCCAAATCTAAGTAGCCAATTCCCTGGGTTCGCTTTAACCAAATTGAATTTCCAACCAACAAAGAAGTGTTGTCCTTGAAGTTTTTGCGCATCTGCTTAACTGCCTGGCGAATCTTTGGTAGCGCACCTTCTGGTAAATCTTGTTGGACTCCACCTGGGCGGATATAGGCCATATTCATGCGTAAACCAGAGATCATTTCAAAGAGATCTAAAACAATTTCACGCTCACGGAATGCAAAGAACATGGGAGTAATTGCACCAAGTTCGAGAGCACCGGTTCCGAGGGCGACCATGTGTGATGAAATTCGATTGAGCTCCATCATCATCACACGAATAACACTTGCCCGTTCTGGAACATCATTAGTGATACCAAGAAGTTTTTCTACCGCTAAGCAATATGCGGTTTCATTGAAAATTGGACCTAAGTAATCCATGCGAGTTACAAAAGTTGTGCCCTGGGTCCAATTGCGGAACTCCATGTTCTTTTCAATTCCAGTATGCAAATATCCGATTCCACAACGAACTTCAGTGACGGTTTCACCTTCAAGCTCAAGAATCAAACGAAGAACGCCATGTGTTGAAGGGTGCTGTGGTCCCATGTTGACAACAACTCGCTCTTCTTTAGTGGATCCAATTTCTTGGACCAGCGAATCCCAATCTCCACCAGTAACGGAGAAAACCGTGCCCTCAGTTGTTTCGCGAGATGGTGCGTATGGATCAAATGTTGTCATTTGTAACTCCGGCGATCATTTGGTGGAGGAGTAGTTGCGCCTTTGTACTCAACTGGAATTCCACCTAGTGCATAATCTTTGCGTTGTGGGTGACCTTGCCAATCATCTGGCATCAAAATTCGAGTTAATCCTGGGTGGCCGTCAAAAATAATTCCAAACATGTCAAAAGTTTCACGTTCATGCCAGTTGTTTCCTGCCCACACCTCAACTAAAGATGGAATATGTGAATCTGAATCAGAGACACATACTTCAAGACGAATGCGTCGGTTATTAGTCATTGAAAGAAGCGGATAAACGGCAACAAGTTCACAACCGATGTTTTCTGGATAATGAATCCCTGAAACACCCATACACATTTCAAACTTTAGAGAATCTCGCAAAACAAATGCAACCTCAACGAGTTTTTCACGCTTGACATGCAAAGTCAGTTCGCCGCGGTCGACAACAATGCGCTCTATAGCTTGTGAAAATGCAGGATAGGCACGCTCTAAATCGTCAGCAACATCATCAAAATATCCGCCAAATGGGCGCTCTGATGAGCCAGTGGATGCCGCGGTGCGCACAAGGCCACCGTAGCCAGAGGTATCTCCAGTTCCACGTGCACCAAACATTCCTGAGTCAGTCATTTATGCGAGCAGACCCTTCATTTCGTGAGTTGGCTTTGCGTTCATGGCTGCGAGCTCAACTTCTTTAATCACCTGTGCGCGGTTAGCTCCCAATTTTTCAACATTAATCTTTTCGTGCAGTTTTAAAATTGCATCCATCAACATTTCAGGACGTGGAGGGCATCCAGGTAAGTAAATATCAACAGGAACTACGTGATCAACGCCTTGCACAATTGCGTAGTTATTAAACATTCCACCTGATGAAGCGCAGGCTCCCATCGCAAGAACCCATTTAGGTGCTGACATTTGATCGTAAATTTGGCGAAGAACTGGAGCCATCTTGTTAGAAACTCGACCAGCGACAATCATTAAATCAGCCTGTCGTGGTGATGCGCGGAAAACTTCCATTCCAAAACGCGAGATATCATATTTTGCAGCAGAACCGACTGCCATCATTTCAATTGCGCAACATGCAAGACCAAAGGTCGCCGGCCACAGAGAGTTCTTTCGCATGTAGCCTGCAAGTTTTTCAACTGTAGTTAAAAGAAAACCACTTGGAATCTTCTCTTCTAGACCCATTCTTTAATCCCATTCCAATCCGCCGCGGCGCCACACGTATGCATATGCAACAAAGACCGTACCGATAAAGATTGCCATTTCAACCAAACCAAAAATGCCTAAGAAATCAAAAGTCACTGCCCATGGATAAAGAAATACGATTTCAATATCAAAGATAATGAAAAGCATTGCGGTTAAAAAATATTTAACTGGGAAACGTCCACCTTCGGCTGCCTGCGGTGATGGCTCGATTCCGCATTCATAAGCATCCAACTTTGCCCGGTTGTATCGAGCTGGTCCCGCTAACGCCCCTGCCGCGACAGAGAATATGGCAAAGCCGAAACCAATCGCCCCTAGCACCAGAATTGGCACGTATGGATTTGATGTGGATATCACGAGTGAAATCTTAGGGTCGGATGGCCTATGCCAATGACCGCTAGCCCTTAATGCCGCTGTGAACTGCAACAACCCCAAAGGTGAGATTTTTCCAGGAGACTGACATCCATCCCGCCAACTTCATCGCCTCGGCTAACCCAGCCTGATCGGGCCAAGCACGAATGGACTCAGCTAAATACACGTAGGCATCCGGGTTGGATGCGGTTTTTCGGGCAATTGCTGGCAGGGCTCGCATTAAATAGCCCATGTATAGGCCTCGAAAAGGAGCCCATGTGGGGTGGGAGAACTCTACGACCACCATTCGACCCCCTTTTTTCGTCACTCGAAGCGCTTCTGCGAGCGCAGTTGGGTAGTCAACCGTGTTCCGCAGGCCAAAAGAGATTGTTGTGACGTCAAAACTGTCGGCATCAAAGGGGAGATTGAGGGCATCTGCCTTTGAGAAATTCAGGTAGGGACGGGATTTACGGCCCTGAGCCAGCATGCCTTCAGAGAAATCGGTTGAAAAGACGGCAGCACCAGCTTTGTGGAGAGGCTCAGAGGATGAGCCCGGGCCTGCCGCTAAATCCAGGATCTTCATGCCAGGGGCCGGGGCGATTATCTTCGTGGCCGCCCTACGCCATGCCTTGGTACGTCCAAGTGAGAGGAGATCGTTGACAATGTCATAACGCTTAGCCACACCGTCAAACATTGCGGCAACTTCATCAGGATCTTTACCGAGATTTGCGCGGGACATAAGGGGATTCTCTCGTGAAGTAGGCTCATCCACAACTTAACCTGCCGAAAGGAAGCACATGACATTTCCTGCTAATTCATTACGAGCAAGCGTCGTGCCAAAGAGCTCTGCTCTGACTAACGCTTCACTGATTGTGGGCGGGGCGATTTTTCTTTCAGCATTAGCGCAAATTGCAATTCCGGTTCCAGGTTCGCCAGTACCTGTTACAGGTCAAACACTTGGAGTACTTCTAATTGGAACCAGCTACGGAGCTGGGATGGGAGTTGCAACTTATCTATTTTATTTGCTCGCAGGAATCGCAGGTGCACCAGTATTCGCAGGTGCTAGTCACGGTTTAGAAAAAATTACTGGCGCAACTGGTGGTTATTTAATTGGAATGATGGTTGCGACTTACTTCTTAGGAATCTTAGCTAAGCGCCATCTAGATCAGAAATTTCTCACTGCGCTTCCAGCAATGCTATTTGCAAACGCAATAATTTTCTTGTTTGGTGTTTCTTGGTTGCACTATTTCACTGGCAAAGATTGGGCATGGTCTATTAACGCTGGCTTCACTCCATTTATCATTGGTGAAATTTTGAAGATTGCAATTGCTGGAACATCTCTGCCAATTTTGTGGCGCATAGTAAATGCTAAGAAAAAATAATTAGATTTCAAATGCCTTCGCTTATCCCCGTAACAACTACACACCTTGGTGAGCACCTACCGCTCCTAGACCTGTTACCTGATGGAAATCTGGTTTCATGGATTCGAGCTGGTGAAGGAATAGTTGGTTGGGGTGTTCACGCAACGACAACAGTGAGCGGCCCACATCGCTTTGAGGATGCGCGCAAGTGGTGGTCTGCACAGCTAGAGAGTTTCGCAATTACCAACTCAGTTCATGGAAATGGAACCGGGCCAATCTTGTTTACCTCTTTCTCATTTTCTCCCGACGATGCGTCAGTTTTAATAATTCCCCAAGTAATTGTTGGGAAAAAAGCTGGGAAATCATGGATCACTTGGATTGGTTCTGCACCGCAACCCGTCCTTAACGAAAATCCACCTGCTCTTACTCCTAACTCAATTGTTTGGAATATCGATAATGCGGCAGATACTGCTTGGAAGTCTCGGGTGTCGACGGCAGTTAATCGAATACAAAGTGGCGAGCTTGAAAAAGTAGTTCTGGCTCGAGAATTAACCGGCCGATCTGCTCATAAAATCGAAGTTCGCTCAATTCTTGGAAAACTTTCAGTCGAGTACCCATCTACATGGTGCTTTGCAGTCGATGGTTTAGTTGGTGCAACACCTGAACTACTTTTGCGGCTATCACGAAAAATGGTTACTTCTCGTGTTTTAGCCGGCACGATTAGCAAGACAGGAAACGATGAACGTGATTTAGCTCTTGCAGCATCTCTTGCGCGTTCTTCAAAGGATTTAGAAGAACATGAATATGCCGTGCGTTCGGTCGCTGACGCACTCGAACCGTTCTGTACTTCAACAAATGTTCCCGAATCTCCATTTGTTCTGCATTTAGCAAATGTTATGCATCTAGCAACAGATGTAACTGGTGCGCTTGCTGAAAAGTTAACACACGTTGACGCTTTTACAATTCTTGAACAGCTCCACCCCTCTGCAGCAGTTTGTGGAACGCCACGTGAAAAAGCCGCAGATTTAATTTCTGAGATTGAATCACTTTCGCGAGGACGATATGCAGGTCCTGTTGGTTGGATTGATGCAGCAGGAGACGGTGAACTTGGTATCGCCCTCAGATGTGGTCAAATAAATGAAGATTCGATAAGAATATTTGCTGGATGTGGAATTGTTGCAGGTTCAGATCCAATTAAAGAGTTGGCCGAAAGCCAAGCCAAACTCGTTCCTATGCGCAGCGCGCTTACTTAGATAGAACTCATTTTTTCGTAAATTGATTTTAAAGAGTCCGCATTTACTTCTCGTGATGGCGTTTTTGCAACAACGACAGATATGCCTTTAATTGGGGAAGCTACCGCTCGTTTCAGCTCCTCGATATTAGTAATAGTTGAGGAATCCACCCCAAATGACTGCGCAATTACCGCAGGATCTAAACCATGTGGAGTTCCAAATACCTTTTCAAAACCCTCTACTCCACGCTGGGGCAACGTTGAAAAAATCCCTCCACCGTCATTATTAATAACGATAAATCTGCAGTTAATTTCTTCACGAGTAATCAAACCCGTGATGTCGTGGAGGAAAGATAAATCGCCTAAAACAGCAATTGTCTGAGAGTGCCCTGAAGCAATTCCTAGCGCCGTTGAGATGTTGCCATCGATTCCAGCTAATCCACGGTTGGCATATGTCGTCACCCCAGTGCGTGGTTTTGCAAAACCCTCAAAGTCTCTAATGGGACGAGAAGATGAGACATAAAGTGCGGTGCCATCAGGAATTGATTCTGCAATCTCTTTGGCTATTGAAGCTTCATTCCAACCATTTATTTCGTTAATTATTTTGGTTGCACGATGTGAATATTTCTGCCATTGTACAATCCAATCATCAGATGCCATTGCACAATCTAGATTTGGTATTTCAGTGAAGCGTTTGTCTGCCTGCCGATCACTATCAACCGTTGCAATTCGTGAATCAATAACAAATTTAACTGGAGCTAGGCCAATAAATGCATTGATAGAACGTGAGAGAGTTGTTCGGCCAATCACTACAACGGCTTGTGGAGTGAAAATACTGCGTACCGCGGGTGATGTAAGAAAGATTGAAGCATGCCCAATAGCATCTGGAAAGGACAGTGGATCCTCTGCAATAATTGGCCAATTAAGTTTTTTCGCAAATTTTCTAACATCGGTAACAGTTAAACCACCGCGATCATGACCGACGACAAGCACCCCGCGCGTGGCTTGAATTTTTAATGTTGCGGTCTTATTGCGTGGTTTAAATAAGACTGGAGCTATTGAAATATCATCTAGCCACTGCTTTGAATCATCAGGTAACAAGGGCTCATCAAATTGTAGATTTAAATGAACTGGACCTGAGCGCAGGCTATCTAACGGTATATCCATGGGAAAAACTGGGCCATCAATATCAGCAAAGTATCGAACTGCTTTTCCAAAGATTCGAGCCTGCTCCGTAGTTTGATTTGCACCAGTTCGCCTTAGCATGGCTGGTCGATCTGCAGTTAAAACTAGCAATGGTGCATTGGTGTGATGGGCCTCTAAAACTGCTGGATGATAATTCGCAACCGCTGTACCACTCGTGCAAACAACTGGTACTGGGCGACCTGTGGATTTGGTCAAACCCAAAGCAAAAAAAGCAGCTGTGCGTTCATCAATACGTATATGCATCTTTATCAATCCACGATTTTCAGCGGCGTTAAATGCAAGTGAAAGAGGTGCATTACGCGATCCCGGAGAAACCACCACATCAGTAATTCCAGCTTCAATAATCTGTCGAACAATGACTCTAGCTAGGGATGTTGCTGTACTCATAGGCTCCACCCCTTCTCTTGAATAATCGAATGTGCTCCAGCCTCCCACACTTTTCGAATTCTATTCCTCCACCAGTTTAGACGTTCGTTTGAAACAGCATATTTGGCTAAAGCTGTTGAATCTGGAATTACATCTTTTACTTCTATTGATCCATTCACTATTGGAAGGTGGGCAACATCTACAGCAAGAAGTGCGCCGGTCCCTAGACCACAAGCAAAATCTAGCTTTGACACTGCTGCCGCAAGTTTTAAACCATGAGAAATTCCAACCGCACTTTCAAGTGCACTTGATACCGCAACAGGTAGCTGATGATGATTAGCTATCTCAAGTGCGCGAGAAATTCCTCCTAATGGTGCAACCTTTAACATAAGTACATCAATCGCACCAGCAAGATCTACAGAAAGTGGATCTTTAGCTTTTCTTATTACCTCGTCCCCTGCAATTTTTACTCCGGTGCGCAATTTAAGCTCACGCAGTTCTTCAATAGTTGAGCATGGTTGCTCAACATACTCAATGTCTCCAACTTGTTTAAGAAATTCTTCCGCTTCATCTACGTTCCATAATCCATTCACATCAAGACGTATCTTTGCTTCCGGACGAAGTTCGCGAACACAAGCAATGCGTGCAAAATCTGAGGTGAGATCCTCGCCGACTTTAATCTTTATTACTTTTGCTCCAGCAAAAGCGGCTAGAATTTCAGCGATTTCAATTGGATTATTGATGGCCGGCATGGTTGCATTGACCTCAATCGCGTTTCTTATAGATGTTGGAATCCTCGCAAAAGCGGCTTCTATCCCGCTCAGTAACCACGGGATGGATTCTTCATAACTGTATTCAAGAAATGGTGAGAACTCCCCCCAACCCATTGGTCCTTCAAAGAGTGCAATTTCGCGAGATGTAACCGACCGGAAATCAGTCTTAGTTGCAAGCGTAACTACTTTGAGTGAACCTAGAATTGAATCAAGCATCTTTTAAGGGCGCTTTGGGAATTTCTCGAAATCCGGTGTGCGCTTTTCTTTGTATGCATCGCGCCCTTCTTGACCTTCTTCACTCATATAAAACAAAAGCGTTGCATCACCAGCTAATTGTTGGACACCAGCTAGACCATCATCAGCTGCATTTAAACTTGATTTTAATAAACGGAGCGCAAGTGGAGAGTTGCGCAGCATTTCGCGGCACCATGAAACAGTTTCGGCTTCTAATTCACTTACCGGAACAACAGTATTTACCAATCCCATTGCAAGTGCTTCCTGTGCATCGTACTGTCTGGTCATAAACCAAATCTCACGTGCTTTCTTCTGACCAACATGTGCGGCTAATAAGCCAGCACCATATCCACCATCAAAAGATCCAACCATTGGACCAGTTTGACCAAACTTTGCATTATCTGCAGCAATCGTTAAATCACAGACAACATGTAATACATGTCCACCGCCAATTGCCCATCCGGCAACCATCGCGACTACAGGTTTAGGTGTTCTGCGAATCTGTACTTGTAAATCCAAAACATTTAAGCGACCAATTCCTTTTTTAGACAACTTATCATCGCCTAAATAACCATCATCTCCACGAACACTAATGTCCCCACCGGAACAGAAAGCGTTTGTTCCTTCGCCAGTAAGGATTATCACCCCAACATCTTCATTGTCTCGCGCAAGTGAAAAAGCTTCGATTAACTCAATAATTGTTTGTGGGCGAAAAGCATTGTGAATTTCCGGACGATTTATGGTTATTTTGGCTATGCCATCGCCCACCTGATACTTGATATCAGCAAAATTCTCTCCACCTGGGGCGACGGTCCAGTTAGGGATCTCACGACTCCCATATTCACGATTGATCGGCTTACTCACATCTCCTCATTTCAATTCACTCGTTGCAAGCGATAGCCTACGGCTGCAATGGACATGTCGTCACAACGAGAACTGGTACGCGCCAGCCCTGCGATTGAAATCACGCAGTTGGCGGTGCAAATCACCGCTGCCCTGGTCGGAGCTGGGCCTGCACTGGGCTTTGGGGATGTCAATTCGGAATCCGCACCAAAAAATATCGCCATCGTTGTTGGTACAAGCGGAAGCACTGGAATAAGTAAAGAAGTCGCATTTACTCGTAGGAACCTCATTGCATCTGCGCAGGCATCGAATGCTTTTATTGGTGCAGAGTTAGGCGCACAGTGGTCTTTATTACTCCCTGCTACTCATATTGCAGCGGTAAATGTAATTATTCGCTCGATGGAAGTTGGAACACTTCCCATTGATTTACGCAATTCAATAGGAAATTATCCAAAAGTTGATTTTACTTCGATTGTACCTACTCAATTGTTTCGTGCATTAAATTCCGATGAACGTTTGTTAAGTCATTTACAAAGTGCTACAGCAGTTTTAGTCGGCGGTGCTGCTCTCAGTTCATCACTACGTTTGCAAGCACAAAGTGCAGGTATAAAAGTTATTGAAACATATGGAATGACCGAAACATGTGGTGGTTGTATTTATGATGGTCAAGCACTCAAGGGTGTTGAGTTTGGATTGACTAATGAAGGCTTGATCAAAATACGTGGACCTGTTGTAGCAAATAATTACTTGAATGCTCCAGATCTATTTAATATTAATGAAGGTTGGTTTATTTCAAATGATCTTGGAGAAATTATTGATGGAAGACTTCGTGTAATTGGTCGTGCAGATGATGTAATAATTACTGGTGGTGAAAATCTCTCTCTTACTGCAATTGAAGCAACGCTTTCGGTTCGTTATCCCGATATTGAGTGCGCCGCATTTGCAATCAATGATCCTCAATGGGGACAAGCACTCCACTTAGCGATTGTTGGTGATGCGAATGAAACCGAAATTTCACATTTCTTGGAAGCGGCTTTTGGACAAATCGCAAAACCCAAAGGAATTCATCGGCTGAAGTCACTACCATTACTTGGTATTGGCAAAGTAGACCGCGTAGCTCTCTTGGAATTGGTGGAACATGAATAGATGGCTCATCGGAGCGCGACCACGCACGCTTCCCGCGGCGATTGCGCCAGTCTTGGTTGCCTCTTCGCTTGCTGGGCTTGAATTCAACTGGTTTCGTGCCGCTCTTGCCCTAATGGTTTCGCTATGGCTTCAAATCGGCGTTAACTTTGCAAATGATTACTCTGATGGAGTTAAAGGCACAGATACGAATCGCGTTGGACCTACACGTCTTGTTGCAAGTGGTCTAGCGACTGCCCAGAGTGTAAAAATCGCCGCATTCATATCATTTGGAATCGCATCTATTTGTGGCCTGTGCTTAGCAATGTTGACGTCACCTGTTCTCATTTTTGTTGGAGTTATTGCAATTGCTGCGGCTTGGAATTACACAGGAGGGCGTAAACCATACGGTTACATTGGTTTTGGGGAATTATCAGTCTTTGTTTTCTTTGGTTTAGTTGCCACCGTTGGAAGTTTCTATGTTCAGACTGAAAGAATTACCTTAATGAGTTTCATTGTTGCAATTCCTATGGGAGCCCTCTCTTGTGCAATTCTTGCTATCAACAATCTGCGGGATCTGAATCAGGATGCTTTGGTAGGCAAAAAAACTCTGGCTGTGCGCGTGGGAGATTTGGCAGCGCGACGTGGCTTTGTTGCACTGCTCGTTCTTGCTCACACCGCTGCTATTGCTACTTTTAGACCAGCTGCACTTTTAACGCTATTAGTTGCACCTCTCACTTTTTCGCTTGCGCGCCAAGTCATGAGCGGAGTGAATGGTAAGGATTTAATCCCACTTTTAGGAAAGACTGGAAAGCTCCAGCTAATTTTCGCGCTGTTGTTTGCGACTGGTCTGGCGATATACTAAAACCATGTCACGCATAATCCCTGCAATCCTTGTCTTCGGCTTAACCATCTACGCTCTTGTGGATTGTGCGCGCTCAGATGAGTCACACATTAGAAATCTCCCTAAGTGGGGCTGGCTATTAATAATAATTCTCTTAGGTCCTCAAGCATTGGCAATAGGTCCACTGGCCTATCTTGTAGCTGGTAGAAATAAACCAAAAGGTAACAGAGGCCCTAGACGACGCATCCTTCCACCAGATGATGATCCGGATTTCTTAAGAAAGCTTTAAAGCCCCGAATATGTGTGCTTGCCAGTTCCCCAAATATTTACATATACATAGTTAAACAAAAATGTTGAACCCGCAAATAAACAGAGCCAGGCTGCTCTACGTCCACGCCAACCTATAGTTACGCGCGCATGTAAATATGCTGCATATGCAACCCAAGTAATGAATGCCCAAGTCTCTTTTGGATCCCAACCCCAATAGCGACCCCAAGCGCTTTCTGCCCAGATAGCACCTGCGATGACGGCAAAAGTCCATAAGGGAAAAACAAATGCAACTAGTCGATATGAGAGTTGATCCAAATACTCAAGCGATGGAAGACGTTTGGCCCAATGAGAACGTTCACCTTTAGACTCCATTGAATCCAAATAGAGATATGCCGCAGCAACTGCATTTGCAAGCAAGAAGACTCCACCTGAAATAATTGCGGCAGAAACATGAATTACTAACCAAGTTGATTTAAGCGCTGGAACAAGTGGCGCACTTGGTCGATATAAAACGGCAACTGCAGTACCTAATGTCAATAGGACTGCAATTGAAACCAAAAGTCCTAACCAACGTAAATCATGTTTACGCAATGCAACTAAATATGCACCAGAAAATGCAAGTGCGCCTGTAATTGAGAACTCGTACATGTTGCCCCAAGGCACTCGACCAGCCGAAATCCCACGCGCGATAACGCCTGCAAATAAAAGAATGAAACCAAGAATCATCATCGCTGTTGCAATACGAGCAACTTTTTCAGTGCGTTTATAATCTAAGTTTTTATCGGTAGATACCTTAGTTATCTTTACCGCCCAAGCTGTTTCTACTGCATGAGCAAAAAACGAGAGTGTATAAACAGCCATTGATGAATAAATTAAATAGTTCGAGAGATAGGCCCAGGTGCGTGACATTTACTTCTCTCCTTTTGCTTCACTCTTTACCGCTTCAATAAAGACTTTCAACTCTTGCTCTAACCCTGGTGCTGCATTTTTTGCAAGACCGGCAACTTCTACTACATCTCCGACACGAATCCAGATTCTACGACGGCGAGTAAAGAGCGATGCGAGTAAACCGAGGATGGCAACAATAGCCCCGAGAAGTGCAAAGTTCTTCCCGGGGTCATTCACAATTTGAAGGTTCACCCATTGCACATATCCTTCAAAGGTTATTGAGCCACCCGGATAGATAAAAACTTCACCAGGTTTCAAGGACTTAAGCCCCAACTGTGACATAGATGACGTGTCGATTCGATAAACAGATTGAGGAGTCCCTGAATCAAGCCCGAGATCACCGCTCCATGCTGCGAGTAAAAGTCGCGGATCTAGAGCTTGAGGGAAAACACTAATTGCGCCATTTCCATTACTGCGTGCATAAGTTGGAACAAAGGATCCAACGAAACCAACTTGTGGATCTGCATCTGGAACTTTTATCGCACCAATTGATCGGAGGTTTCCATCTTGTGACAAGAATGGAATTGGACCTTGCATGGCAACGTTACCTTTTGAATCTCGAACAGTCACAACTGGTGAATATCCATTAGCCTGCAGATAAATCTTCGTGTTTCCTATTGCAAGCGGGGAATTAACTTTAATTAAATGCTTTTCAATATTTTCTAGATTCCCACGCCGTAGAGAGATACTGAGTGTGTAATCTTCGGGTGCGTTTGTGACAATATTATATTTAGCATCAAAATTATCAATATTGAGAATAAAACTCTCAAGTTTTCCATCTTTAAAAAGTTTTCCATAAGCTAAGGAGTCATAGCTTGTTGGTGTATTAACGAATCTTTCACCCACATTAAGAATTGCATCACCACGCATTCCAAATAACGAAGAAAGAGATATTCCAAGTAAAATTAAAATGAGAGCCAAGTGAAAGAAAAGATTACCTGTTTCTCGTAAAAAACCTTTCTCTGCAGAAATTGAACCATCTTTTTCTAAAATTCTAAATCTATTGGTCTTGAACCACTTTCGAGCAGCTTCTAGTTCATTGCCCGTAGCAGGCCAACTTGAATAGAACTCCATACGATTCAGATTTTTAGGAGTTGCAGGTGGTAGTGCACGAGCTGCATGAAAATGCTCGAAAGTGCGCGGAAGCACACATCCAATCAGCGAAATAAACAGGAGTATATAAATCGCACTAAACCAGGGGGAACCATAGACATCAAAGAGTGATAAACGGTCCATCCATTGTGAGAGTTCTGGCGAACCCTTGAAGGCCGCACTCACAGCCATTGGATTTTGTGTCCGCTGCGGAACCAGTGAGCCAGGTATGGCTGCAATTCCCAATAGCATAAGCAGAATTAATGCGGTACGCATGCTCGTTAATTGACGCCACCCGTAACGCAATAAGCCCACACTATCGAGCTCTGGAAGTTGTACGTCGTTTGTCATCTATACAACCGGAATAAAATCTGAGATTGTCGAGCGTAAAGAATTCATAATCTGACCCCATGTGCCAGTGACTTGTAAAACTCCAATTGTGATGAGAAATATCCCACCAATTTTTGAAATCAAATCTCCTCGGCGAACCAGGAATTTGCGAAGTTTTTGAGAACGATCTAGAAAAACTCCCGAAGCAATAAATGGAATACCTAGACCTAAGCAATAGCCAAATGAAAGAACTGCACCACGTAAGGCGCTTGACTCTTGAAATGCCAAAGTTTGTACCGCAGCAAGTGCCGGACCAATGCAAGGAGTCCAGCCAATTCCAAATAAGAATCCAAGTAGTGGTGCTCCGATTAATCCACCTGTTGTTTTAATGCTGGGACGAAATGTAGGTGTCATCGGGAACTTTCCGAGGAAAATAAAGCCTAGGAATATTGTCAGCAGACCAAGAAATCGCGAAATTATTGCCTCGCGCGCGATAAGTTCATTACCAATTCCGCCAAACAAAGTACCGTAAGAGATAAATACAATTGAAAAACCCATGACAAATAAAGTGGAGCCAATAAATATTTTTCCTCGACTAGACGAAAATCCTGCCGCGAAAGATATATATCCGGGTACGAGTGGCAGAACACAAGGGGATAGAAAAGAGATCAAGCCAGCAATGAAAGCAATCGGGAATGCAGTAATTAAGAAGCCACTTAGAATCTGCTCGACAAAGAAATCTTTCATTCTGTGCTCACTTTTTCAATCAAATCTGAAAGCGATGCAACAGTGACTTCACCAGAAATGCGTCCTGCTACCTTCCCGTTTTTGTCGATAACAACCGTTGATGGAATTGCATTCGCCGCCAATGAGCCCTTAAACCCGAGCAAAATCGTATCATCAATCAAGGTTGGATACGGAATTTTAAATCGCCGCTGAAAAGCTTCGGCTGTAGGTGGATTGTCCCGTGTCAAAATTCCAAGAAAAGTAACATCACTATATTTCTTTGAAAGCGCAATAAGAGTTGGAATTTCTGCGCGGCACGGAGCGCACCATGAAGCCCAAACATTAACTACCGTAACTCGGCCAAAACCATGTGAATAGTTTGTTCCCGATAAAGTCATTCCAACTAGTGTGGGCGCTTGAACTCTGTCTCCTGACTTTATGAAAGTCACGGATCCATTGCCAGAAACAAAACTCTCCTGGGTGCTAGAAGAGCCACCACCACTGCAACTCGATATCAAAAATACAGTGAGTAGTATCAGAAGAAATCGATAAATGTGCTTCATTTTATTTCTTTGGCAGCAAGTGGCGTGCAGGTTCAGAGTAAGTGAGACCAGAGATGAGTCCGTCATCATCAAAGTGCACACTAGTCACCGATGCCAACGAGCATTCGCGTTTACGTGGATCATGTAATAAGCGTCGATTTTCGATTGCACTTCGCAGAATCCAAATCGGGAGTTGATGAGAAATACAGATGGCATCTTTACCTTGTGCGCTATCACGCGCGGCAAAAATTGCTGCCAGCATTCTATTAATCTGCTCGTCGTATGGTTCACCCCACGATGGTTGCCATGGATTCCATAAATAGCGCCATGCACCCGGGTGGCGTAATACACCATCGCCAACGCCGAATGGTTTACCCTCAAAAACATTTGCTGCTTCGATTAATCGCTCATCAGTTGTAATTGCAATCTTATGTGCTGCCGAAATCGGAGCTGCCGTTTCTTGTGCCCGTTGCAAGGGTGAGACATGGAGTGCTCCAAGGTCAATTGATTTCGACCAATCACCTAATACCTGAGCCATTTCTTGGCCACGTGTAGAAAGAGTCCATCCCGGTTGACGACCGTAGAGAATTTTGCCTGGATTTTCTACTTCGCCGTGACGAATCACGTGGACCGATGAACTCATTGCTCAATCATAAAGCCTCACTTATGGAGCAAGTTAGTTAAGGTAGTGACATGGCACTCACGGCGAAACGAGCGGCCTTTTTCGACGTTGATAACACGCTGATTCGTGGCTCAACGATCTATTTTTTAGGTCGAGGCATGTATCAGCGTGGTTACTTCACGAAGAAGGATATTTCTCGCTTTGTGCTCGCAAATCTGAGATTTCGCTTAACGGGAAAAGAGAATAAAGAAGAAATCGCTCGCTTCCAAAAATCTGCAACTGATTTCATCGGTGGTCATAGCGTGAAAGATATTGAAGCGATTGCGCAAGAGATTTATGATGAATTTGTATCTCCTGCTATGTGGCAGGGCACCATAGATATTGCACAAAAGCACCTTGCAAACAAGGAAGAAGTTTGGCTGGTTACTGCCGCCCCTGAAGACATGGCAGTTCTTATTGCTAAACGATTAGGTTTTACTGGCGCTCTTGGCAGCAAAGCTGAAATAAATGAAGGCATGTATACAGGCGCAATGGTTGGTCCATTGCTTCATGGAAAAGAAAAAGCAACTGCCATCACGGAGTTAGCCAAACGAGAAGGATTTAATCTCGCCGACTGTTATGCATACTCCGACAGCAACAACGATTTACCGCTGTTGCAATCTGTTGGGAATCCATCTGCGATAAATCCAGATGCGATATTGGGGTTACGCGCAATGGCTGAGGGTTGGCCGATACATGATTTTCGTCGTGCTCGATTCATCGGTCGCGCTCTTTCCCCCATCGTGGTGCGCCTTGCCGCCCTCGCAACGTGGCTAACTCCCCGCAGAAAGTCGCGCTGATTACACAATAAGCACTAACGCCCACTAATGTTAGCAAGTTATGGAAATGCGTTCATTCTCCGACTACTTACGTAGCATTGATGATGCTGCCTTTTTAGAACTGTTTTCCGCACGTCCTGATCTCATCACACCTGTCCCACCAGATATTGCATCTTTAGCTGTACGTGCTTGCTCGGCTCCGAGTTTGGCACGGGCAATCGACTCGCTAAATCAATGGCAGTTCCAAGTGCTCGAGGCTGCTGGTGCTCTGAATGAACCTTTCACTCAGAAAGGGCTAGTTGCACTTACCGATAAAGCCGCTGCAGAAGCCCTTTCTCATCTAATTTCTATTGGACTCGTCTATCCATCTGAGGATGGCATGCGTCTTCCGTCGCAACTGCGAGATGTGATTGGTAATGAACCTGCAGGTCTTGGACCAACTTCGATGATAAAACTAAAACTTGATGATTTGGACAAGGCTCCAACTGAGGCAACAAAGGTTTTGGAAAGACTCATTTGGGGGCCTCCGCGCGGAAGTGTTGGAGATATTAAAAATCCAGGCCCAGGTGTTGCCTGGCTTCTTGAGCGAAAGTTTTTACTTCCATTAGATCAGCGCACGGTTATCTTGCCCAGAGAAGTTGGCTTATATCTGCGTGGAGGAAAAACTCATAAAGAGAATTTAGTTAAATCGCCAGTCCTGACTGGTTCAAAACGTGATGAACGTCAAGTTAATCTCGCAGCGATTGCAAATATTTCTACAGTGCTGCGCTGGGTTGAAGAGCTATTAAATTTCTGGGCCGAAGAGCCTGCTGATGCACTTCGTGCTGGTGGATTAGGTGTGCGAGATTTAAAAATTATTGCCAACCATCTTGGAGTAGATGAGTCATGTGCGGCTTTCATCACTGAACTCGCATATTTAACTTCATTAATAAGTATCGATGCCGATGACCGAATTATGCCAAGTAATAAGTTTGATATCTGGCTTATGCAGTCACCTGCTGATCGCTGGCAAGTAATCGCGTCTGCTTGGTTGATAACATCTCGAGTAAGCGGATTAGTAGGTAGAGCCGAAGCAAAAAATGTTGCAGCACTGGGACCAGAACTAGATAGGGTAAATGCATCCCGCGTGCGCGCCCTTGCGCTCTCAATTCTCAATGAAAACCCCTCCCTAGCACCAGACTTGTCTTCTTTTAATGCACTGATGGCTTGGCGGGCTCCGGTGCGACGCAACTCTTCTTCACAAGAAGATTTATCTGCTTGGACTTTACGCGAAGCAGAGTGGCTCGGAATCACTGGGCAAGGGGCGATATCAAAGTATGGCGTCATCTTTCAAAGTGGCGAGGATTTAAATGTAATTAATGAAGACTTGCCAAAGACTGTTGATCATATCCTTATTCAAAGTGACAATACTGCGATTGCACCCGGACCACTTGAACATGAGATTTCGCAACAGTTAGCGATTATGGCTGAGATTGAAAGCCGTGGCGGTGCAACTGTTTATCGCTTTAGCGAGGCAACAATCCGGCGTGCACTAGATCATGGCAAAACAGGCGATGAAATTACAGCTTTTCTCATTAAAACCTCTAAAACTTCCATGCCTCAACCACTTGAGTATTTGATTGCTGATGTTGCAAAAAAGCATGGCAAGTTACGGGTAGGAAACACTTCTTCTTTTATACGATGTGAAGATACTGCACTCATTGCACAGATTATGAACGATAAGAAATTAGATGTGCTCTCACTTCGACGAATTGCGCCTGAAGTAATTGTCTGTGACCACGATGCCACAGATGCAATGCGTATTTTAAGAGAATGTGGATACATTCCTTCGGCTGAATCTTCGAATGGATTGCTCTTGAGTGGACCACGTTTGAATCGCGCACAAACTAAACCGCGACCACCTCGCGTAATTGGTGAGATTGAAATTCCAACCCAAGAGCTTTTAACGAATGCTTTGCGTTCGATTCGAACTGGTGAAAAATCTAGTCATAAACAAACACGGTTACGACAAGTGGCAAATGAAGCTCTGGGTGCGCTGCCACGAAGTACAGCCAATGAAACAATGGATTTAGTACTGAAATTTATTAAAGAAGAAAAATCTCTATCCATTGGATATGCCGACAATAATGGCTCTGTAACCCACAGAATCATTGATCCCATCCGCGTGAGTGCCGGTGCCTTACTTGCTCGTGACCATGCAACTGGAGAAGTTCAGTCATTTCGAATCCCACGCATCACCGGCGTAGCACCGATATAGACTTAGTCCATGCTGTCGGCACTTGAGAGACTGGTTCGGTTGGAGTCACCAACTGATGATTTAGAAGCTTGCCGCGATGTAATCAGTCTTGCGAGTGAAATTGCACAGGAAGTATTGGGTACCCCTGCAGATATTCTTGATGTAAATGGCCGGCCAGTTTTTTGGTGGGGAGTAAAAAAACCAGATGTGGTTGTGCTTGCACATTTAGATACCGTTTGGCCAAAAGGTTCTTTCATGCCTTTATGGAGTGTAAAAGAAAACCAAGCAACTGGTCCTGGAATCTTTGATATGAAAGCTGGATTTGTACAAGCATTATTTGCGATGAAAGGGATTAAAGGATCGGTTGCCTTAGTTGCAACGAGCGATGAAGAGACAGGTAGCGCAACTAGCAAGGAGTTCATCAAAGAAATTTCAGCTAATGCTAAAGCGGTTCTTGTACTTGAAGCCACACTCAACGGCAAAGTTAAAACTGGTCGTAAAGGCACTGCGATGTATCAAATTAGGATTCATGGCAAAGCCTCTCATGCAGGTCTCGAGCCAGAAAAAGGCGTTAACTCAACCACTGAAATGGCACATGCAATTCTTGCTGTATCAAAACTTGAAAACAAAGAGTTTGGAACGACAGTTGTTCCAACAATGTTACGTTCTGGAAATACGACTAACACTGTTCCTGATTTAGCCGTGCTCGATATTGATATTCGCTCTTTCACTTCCGACGAACTACTGCGCATAGATACTGCTATACGAAATTTACAGCCCGTAAATCCTGCTGCTCGTTACGAAATTACTGGAGGATTTAACAGGCCCCCCCTTGAACTAAGTGCAACGATGGCTTTATACGAACGAGCCGAAAAAGTGGCTAAAACACTTGGAATGCCAGTTCTGGGCCACGCTTCCGTGGGCGGTGCAAGTGATGGAAACTTTGCAGCTGCCGCAGGTGCACAGGTGTTAGACGGCCTTGGCGCAATCGGAGACGGCGCGCATGCGGCTCATGAGTGGGTTGATATCACAACACTTGACGCACGAAGTGTTTTCTTGCACGAACTAATTAAGGACATCCTCAATGACTGAAGGCCCGTTAATTGTTCAAAGCGATAAGACTTTACTTTTAGATATCGACCACCCGATGTCTACTGAGTGCCGTCGAGCAATTGCACCGTTTGCAGAGTTAGAGCGCTCACCCGAGCACATACACACTTATCGTCTTACCCCTCTTGGCTTATGGAATGCCCGTGCTGCGGGTCATGATGCTGAACAGGTTATTGATACTCTCATTAAATATTCACGCTATGCAGTGCCGCATTCAATTTTGATTGATGTTGCAGAGACAATGTCACGGTATGGCCGCTTACGTTTAGAGGCCGATCCAGTCCACGGCTTAATTCTTGTAACGACAGATACTGCAGTTTTAGAAGAAGTGATTCGAGCTCGAAAAATTGCACCTTTACTTGGTGCCCGCATTGATGCTGAAACAATTGCAGTCTTACCTAGTCAACGTGGTGCAATTAAACAATCCCTACTCCGTTTAGGGTGGCCTGCAGAAGATTTCGCTGGTTATGTAGATGGCCAAGCACATCCAATTGAGTTAGTTCAAAAAGATTGGAAAATTCGTCCCTATCAAGAGTTGGCGGCTGAAGGTTTTTGGCATGGTGGCTCAGGTGTAGTTGTGCTGCCTTGTGGTGCTGGAAAAACTATTGTGGGTGCGGCAGCAATGGCGCATGCCAAAGCTACAACGTTAATTCTGGTAACAAATACGATTGCCGCCCGTCAGTGGCGCGAAGAGTTACTAAAGCGAACAACACTAAACGAAGATGAGATTGGCGAGTATTCAGGGGCTAAAAAAGAGATTCGCCCTGTAACAATTGCAACGTATCAAGTAATGACCAAGAAAAAGAATGGTGTTTACGCACATTTAGATCTCTTTGACACACACGACTGGGGCTTAATCATCTACGACGAAGTTCACTTACTTCCTGCGCCAATCTTTCGCTTTACGGCTGATATTCAATCTCGTCGTCGCCTTGGTTTAACTGCAACTCTCGTTCGTGAAGATGGGATGGAGGGTGAAGTATTTTCACTCATTGGTCCTAAGCGTTATGACGTTCCCTGGAAAGAGATTGAATCTCAAGGTTATATTGCGCCAGCTGAATGCATTGAGGTGCGAGTAAACCTAACTGAAGCTGAACGGTTGATGTATGCAACTGCCGAACCTGAAAATCGATATCGTTCTTGCGCAACTACTCGAACTAAGCGAAATGTAGTAGAAGCCTTGGTTGAAAAACATTCGGGTGAGCAAATTTTAGTAATCGGTCAATACATTGACCAGCTTGATGAACTTTCAGAAACTCTCGGTGTGCCTTTGATTAAAGGTGATACTCCAATTAAAGAACGTGAAGTTCTTTTTAATAAGTTTAGATCCGGAGAGATCACCTGCTTAGTAGTATCAAAAGTAGCTAACTTTTCTATTGACTTACCTGATGCAACTATTGCAATACAAGTATCAGGTGCTTTTGGAAGCCGACAAGAAGAAGCCCAGCGATTAGGACGCATTCTTCGACCTAAATCAGATGGTCGAAGCGCAAAGTTTTATTCAGTTATTTCGCGCGACACGATTGATCAAGACTTTGCCCAAAACCGCCAACGCTTTTTAGCTGAGCAGGGGTACTCATACAAAATTATCGATGCTGACGATGTGTTTCAAGGGAAGATCTAAAGCGCTCTGGATCTACTCGCCAAAAATCATGGTGCTGACCGTCAATATGTATAACTGGAATTTGTTCGCCATACAAGCGCTCTAGTTCCCTATCGCCGTCTATGTAGATTGTCTCAATTGTGTAGCCAAGTTCTGTTTTCATTGAGTCCAAAACTTCTAGGGCCACCTCGCAAAGATGACAACCATGACGTGAGTAAATGGAAACGACCTCGGACATGGTCAAATCATCTCACCCTGATAACGTTTGCACCTATGGCGGGTATAAGTGTGAGGTCAGTCAAGGCCTCACTTTTAGTTTTCCTAATATGTGCCCCACTTTTGAGCGCACCTTCGGCTGAAGCGCTTTTCATTGAAATTCCATCCCGGCAATGGGCTCATACATATGCTGGCACAGCTAATGTCACCAATCAAATTCCACGGGTGCAAAACTTCAGTGGGATTGTTAAGTCGAAGTTTAAAGTTACTTATATCGGTTTCCCCGAGTGGGCAAAAAAAGATGTACAGAGTGCAATAGATATTTGGTCTGTTAATTTCTCATCAACAGTACCCATATCTATCGAGGCCACATGGGGCCGTTCAACGTCATGGGGAATTCTTGGAAGCGCGCGGCCCGGAAATTTCTTTTCATCATTCCCTGGCGCACCAGACCCATCTCTTTGGTACACCTCGGCTCTGGCTAATGCAATCTCCGGCAAAGATCTCGACAAAAGCAATCCTGAAATGATTATCGAAGTTAATTCTAGCGGAGCTTGGAACTCACGGGGTGATGGTCTGCCGCGTTCGAATGAATATGACTTAACATCAGTATTTCTTCATGAAATTGCACATGGACTTGGTTTTATTACTAATGAATCATTCGAAACGCTTTTAGATATTGCTAGCTTAGATCAACCAACTCCATTTGATGCCTTCGCACAGAGTACTGACGGCCGTCGCCTGGCAGATTTACCAACTCCTTCAGCTGAATTAGCAAAGACTTTGACCTCCTCTTTAGTTTGGTCTGGTCCTGCAGGAATTAAAGCCAATGGCGGTGTCAAACCAAAACTTTATACACCTTCGCAGTATCAATCTGGCTCTTCAACTAGCCACCTAGATGAGCAGACTTTTTCTACAGCCGGTAGAGATTCACTCATGACACCAAATCTGGACCCAGGTGAAATCTTTACTGAACCTGGTCCGCTGTTATTAGCCATGCTAGAAGATATGAGAAGTAAACCACCGGCTGGTATCGCAACTGGCCTTCCAGATTCACCGCGAAACGCTAAAGCTCTAATAGCGGATGCAGGGGCATTAATTACCTTTGATCCTCCAGCTAATTTAAGATCTGCACAAATTTCTGGCTATGTCATTAAAAATCTTAAAACTGGAGTTGAAAGCCCAGTATCCTCGAGTCCGGCATTAATAACTGGACTAAAAAATGGTATCTCCTACTCATTCACGGTTACCGCTAAGAATTTACTAGGAAACTCCATGCCTGCCACAACGAAACCAGTGATTCCTCAACCAGGATGGAAAAGAAGTCTCTTTGATGCAACTTCGGCTGCCACGAATATTACAAGCACGACCTTCAACGGCCTTCCTGCAGTCGCATATACCGATAGTAAATCTGGTCGCTTAAAGCTGGCACTTTATAATGGAAAATCCTGGAACAAGATAACCATGGATGGAGCTGGCGGATCAGGTGGGCGTACTCGAAATCCGATTAATAGCCCAATATCAATGTGCGTGAATGGTGCCAATTCTCGGCAAACTCTCCATCTCTTTTATAGCGACGAAACTGACAACGACCTCAGATACGCTACATATAATGGCAAAACTTTTACCTACGACATTGTTGATGGCAATGGTGCTTCCGTAAATAGCTATCAGAGTGTCTTGCGGGTCCGTACGGCAAGTGATGTCAGTGTCTCAAATGCTTGTATTGCCACAATAAACTCTGTGCAGGTTTTTTATCGAGATGAAACTCAGGGTATTTTGCTTGGAGCAATAAAAACAAAGAATTTATCTTGGAGTTACGAGCTCATTGATGGTGATCGCGATACCGAAGGACGTTCAATTGGTGACGTAGGCAATCATCTGAGGACGATGGTTGAAGGAACAGTTACCTATCTTGTATATGACTCAATTCTTGCGCTCAATCAGAGGCGAGAAATTACAGCAGGGGCAGTTCGTGTGGCATCTCGAACGAACATCCTCCCTAATTCCTGGTCCTACCAAACATTAGATGTTTCAACGGATACAGCATCAGTTTTTGGGTTTGATATTTCTTTAACTAAGGTGAATGGTCACGTGCGTGCAACCTGGTTAGCCTCATCAGCTAGTTCTTTTCCAGTGCCTAATCAATTACGTTGGGCATCTCTGTATCAGCCTCAAAAAATATCAAGCATGGCTACTGAAAACTTCGGAGTTCCTGGACCGGATCTTTCATCGGATACAAATTTGACGGTATTTAACTGCCAAGAACGCCTTTGTGCCGTTGACACAACAAAGATTGATAAAGGCCAAAGTGCGATCTTGTTAGTTACAAGTAATCAAAGCCCCAATCAGATAACAAGTGCTTGGGTAACCATAAATAAGGTGCGGTACCTTCTTGCTACCGTTGACAACAAGTTATCTTTACTAACTCCGAAATTAGGTTAGTTAGCCAAGAAAGCTGAGATGGTTTGCTCACTGATGGCAAACACAACGACTCCTAATTCTTTTGATTCAATAAGTCCAAATACCTCATTACTCTTCGACGGTCCGCTATAAGCCTCAGTAATCAGGCCTTTCGTGTTGAACGTCAGAAGAAGTGCCCGCGCAGTTTTTGGAACCCAACCCCGAAGAGTCTGGATTGTCGAGGTTGATGCAATCAGAGCTCGACTGCTCCCGGCCGTATACGTGGAACCCGTCGAATTAAACCTATATGTCCATTGTGGAGCAAATGTTTTTGAGAATTTTGTAACTGCGCTCTGGGTTGTTGACCCTTTAATCACAGTTCCACCTAATAAATAAGTACTACTAGCGGTATTCCAACTCCTTTTTGCTTTTACTTCAGAACTTCTCACAACTTTAGTCACTTCATTTTTTGAATCTAACGCCATAATGATTCCATCGGTTAATCCTAAAAGTTTTTTTCCACCTAAAACTTCAGAACTGGAACCAACGAGAGTTTTAGACCCATCCTTATTCCGTAATACTGAATTTATATTTGTGGCCTGTGAGCCAATTTTTATTGAATCTATATAGGTTCCTGCAGCATCAGTGCTCATCAGAAAACCTGCACTCCCTGTTTCTGTTGCTATTACTCCAACCAGCGAAGTTCCACTACCGTCTGAAGTGATTGAATTGACTAACACGGCAGATTCTTGTTGATTTAGAAAGGTTTCTGGAGTTGAAATCCCCATAGGTATTTTCCATACTGCCACCGCATTCAATTCAATTTCTTTCCCAATAATTGTCGCACTTAAGTCATCAGGATTTATAGGGTTCAAAGTTTCGGTAGGAGCTGGAGCGATAACTGTTTTGGATGCTGAACCTGCTATCCAAATATTTCCAGAACTATCAACGGTGCCTGCTGTTGCAATAGTGTTCAGATCTGGGCTCAGTTCAGAGCTCCATAATTCCTTGCCTGATGAATCCATGGCCCGCACATAAGACTTATCATCCCTACTGCCATAAATGACAATCTCTGATCCTCTTGTCAATACTCCTGAAACATCAGACACGGAGCCAATAGTTGTCAGGGGTGTAAGTGATTTAACTGAAATTTGCTTAAGCGTTGCGGCGTTGGCGGGCAAACTAACGACGAGTGAAGCAATAACTATTATTAAAAGCCTTTTCACGCGAGTTCCTGCGAGCGATCGCGCGCGGCTTTCATAGCGGTGGCAACTATCTTTGAAATTTGTGCATCATCAAATGATGCCAAAGCTGCTGCCGTTGTTCCATTAGGGCTTGTGACATTTTCACGAAGAGTTGTAGCGGACTTTCCTGATTCTTCTAGTAATTTTGCGGCACCTACTATTGTTTGTACAGTTAATTGAGTAGCAACTTCGCTCGAAAGTCCAAGCTCCTGTGCGCTATCAACCATAGCTTCTACAAATCTAAAGAAATATGCTGGACCCGATCCACTAGTAGCAGTGACTGCATCTTGAAGATCTTCAGGAACTTGAACAACTTTTCCAGTTGCTGCAAGAAACCCAGTTACAAAGTTAGTTTGTTCGGCGCTGACCCCATCGCCAAGAGAGATTGCAGCCATACCTGCACCAACAAGAGTGGCGGTATTAGGCATTACTCGGACAACTGGGTTGCTCGTTCCAAGTGCATCAGAGATAAACGCAATTTTCTTACCTGCTGCAAAAGTGACTACAACTGCTGCGGTATTTATCGAACTCTTTATTTGCTCAAGCACACCAAACATATCCTGTGGCTTTACAACCAGAAGTAGAGCATCGGCAGTTGAAACATTTTTTTCAATATCGTCAACCTTTATGCCGTAGCGACTTGCAAGTTCATCTGCACGTTCTTTTCGCTTTTCAGAGATAGTAACCAGCTGAGGATCTACGCCATATGAAATCAAAGCAGCAATTAGCGCTTCACCCATGATGCCAGCGCCGATTACACCAACTGATATCGACTTACTCATTGTGCAAGCCTACCTGTTAAGCGTGTAGGCTCTGAGTCTATGTCTGAAATACAGCCTGGATTCGCCCGAGATTGGGTTGAATTTACCGACCCCTCGCAACCTGAAGATATTTTTAAGTGCGACCTCACGTGGCTAACTTCTTACTGGACATGTATATATGGAGATGGTTGCCAAGGAGTTTTTAAGAACCAACCCAATTCTGGATGTTGTACTGAAGGTGCGATGTACACCGATGAAGACGATGAAGAACGCACCGATCGTGCAGCCGCTTACTTGACTCCAGAGATGTGGCAGTTTTATTCAGAGGCTCGTCCTAAAAAACCTGGTGCAAAACTTCGAATTTCTGAGAAAGATGAAGATGGCGACCGAAAAACTCGTCGGGTCGAAGATGGTTGTATTTTCTTAAACCGTAAAGGTTACGAGGCAGGAGGTTTTACGGGATCTTTTGGTTGCGTCTTACATCATTTAGCAATAAAGGAAAATAAACATTTCGTAGATACAAAACCTGATGTCTGTTGGCAGTTACCACTTCGACGTAGTTATGAAACTCGCGAAGTTGGCGAGCGCGAATATTCAGTGACAGTGATTGGCGAGTACGAACGCCTTGCTTGGGGCGATGGTGGCGATGATTTTGATTGGTACTGCACGAGCAATACCGAAGCACACGTTGGAAAAGAGCCCGTATACATCTCAAATAAGTATGAACTGCAAAAACTCATGGGCGAGGTCCCTTATGCCGAACTTGCGCGGCTCTGCGATATTCGTATGGCTGGAATTCGTGATGCCCAAGCACGCTCCCTCCCCCTCTTCATTATTCAACATCCAGCAACACTGGCCGCGGCCAAGAAATAGTCAGTCCTTAGTTCTAGGCTCTACTCATGGCCAAAGTCGAAAAGGATCCATTCCGCTGCACGGAGTGCGGATGGACCTCGCAGAAATGGGTTGGTCGCTGCGGTGAGTGCCAAGCATGGGGTTGTGTTGAAGAGATTGCTGCGCCAAAGAAACTTTCACTCGTCGCCGGGCATGTAACACATAAGGCAACCCCCATTGGAGATGTTGATTTAACTGCAGCTCATGCGCGACCAACAGGAGTCACCGAACTTGATCGCGTTTTAGGTGGGGGTTTAGTTCCAGGCGCTGCAATTTTATTGGCTGGAGAACCCGGTGTTGGTAAATCTACGCTTCTGCTTTCAGTAGCTGCCCAAACAGCAGCAAAAGGTTTATCGGCTCTCTATATAAGTGGTGAAGAATCTGCCTCACAAGTTCGCTTACGAGCAGAGCGCATTAAAGCAATAGATCCACTTTTGTATCTTGCCTCTGAAACTGATCTCGGTGCAGTAATCGCACATATTGATGCAGTGAAACCACAGTTAGTGATTATCGATTCAGTACAAACAATTGGTAGCTCAACTGCCGATGGTTCTCCCGGTGGTGTTACGCAAGTACGCGAAGTCGCTGGTGCACTCATTCGAATCTGCAAAGACCGAGACATAACTCTTTTACTTGTTGGGCATGTGACTAAAGATGGATCAATTGCCGGTCCTCGTTTGCTCGAACACATCGTTGACGTAGTTCTTCAGTTCGAAGGTGAGCGTCATTCTCGACTTCGCTTGATTCGTGCAATTAAAAACCGATTTGGTGCATCAGATGAAGTTGGTTGTTTTGATTTAAGTGATGTAGGTATTGAATCAGTTGTAGATCCAACTGGACTTTTCACCTCACGCCATGCTGAGCCTGTTCCGGGTACATGTGTGACCGTTACGTTAGAAGGTCGCCGTCCGCTGCTCGCTGAAATTCAAGCCCTTGTCAGCCAGGGGAGAGAAAATGATTTTGGTAATGCAAGGCGCGTTGTATCAGGCCTAGATTCCGCGCGTACTTCAATGACTTTGGCGGTACTCGAACTCCGTGCTGGCGTTCGTGTGGGTGGGCGCGATGTTTACGCCGCAACAGTTGGTGGAATGAAGATGTCAGAGCCCGCTGCCGATTTAGCTCTGGCCTTAGCGGTTGCATCTGCAGCCAAAGGCCTAGCGCTGCCAGCTGATTTAGTTGCAATTGGTGAAGTTGGTTTAGCGGGTGAAATTCGAAAAGTGAGTGGCGTTAATCGCAGGCTACAAGAGGCATTTCGCTTAGGTTTCAAACGTGCATTAGTGCCAGCAGGATCTGAAACAAAAATAGATGGCATGGAGATTGTTGAAGTTTCACGCCTTGATCAAGCACTCTCACGGGTAAAAATCACTGGCGAATGAATCCGCTTGAAAAACCAATAGTTAATTGGTTTACAAAAAATAGGCGGGACCTACCGTGGCGCAATACATCGCCGTGGGGTGTGATGGTGAGTGAATTTATGTTGCAACAAACTCCTGTCAATCGTGTTCTCCCTAAGTGGAGTGAGTGGATGGATCGTTGGCCCACACCTAAAGATTTAGCAAAGGCAACTCCCGCCGAAGTAATTACAGCGTGGGGGCGATTAGGTTACCCACGTCGCGCACTTCGATTACACGGCACCGCTCAAATAATTGCAAAAGATTTCAACAATGAAGTCCCGGCAGATGTATCGACACTTCAACTCTTACCCGGTATTGGCGAATACACGGCAGCAGCAATTTCCGCTTTTGCTTATCAGCAACGAACGCTTGTAATGGATATAAATATACGTAGAGTTTTAACAAGATTAATTGATGGTCAAGAGCATCCAAAAACCGCACCTACTTCAATAGAAAAGTCTGCCCGCTGGTTATTAGTTCCAAATAAAAATGCACATGTATGGGCTGCGGCAGCGATGGAGTTAGGTGCACTTGTCTGCACATCAAGTAATCCAAAATGTGAAATCTGTCCTGTCATTACTCGCTGCAATTGGCGAAAGAATGGGTATCCAAGAACGGAATTAACTCGTAAGTCCCAAGCCTGGGATGGAACCGATCGAAAATGTCGTGGAACAATCGTGCAGGCGTTGCGTGAAAATGAGTCTCTTACTGAAAGTGAAATCAAGAAATTGTGGGTTGATGAATCTCAGGTAGAGAAAGCGCTTAAAACACTGCAGAGAGATTTACTAATTGAAGCCATCCCCCACAAGCGATATAGACTGCCTGCATGATTCGCGTTGCTATTAAAGAAGATGCTCCACGCATCTTGCAGTTGATAAAAGATTTAGCTGAGTATGAAAGAGCGCCGCTTGAGGCCAAGGCAACTTTAGAACAGATTGAAGAATCGCTTTTTTCGCAACACCCACATGCATTTTGTCATGTTGTAGAAGTTGCTGGAAATGTAGTTGGTATCTCAATCTGGTTTTTGAATTATTCGACGTGGCTAGGTAAGCCAGGCATCTATCTTGAAGATTTATACATTGACCCTGCATTCCGCGGGCAAGGTTTTGGTCTGTCTTTGTTGAAAGAGCTCGCAAAAATTTGCGTTGAACGCGAATATGAACGTTTACAGTGGTGGGTCCTAGACTGGAATGAACCATCCATTGAGTTCTACAAATCCCTCGGTGCAGTACCGATGGATGAGTGGACTGTCTTTCGCGTAAGCGGTGATGCTCTAAAAGATCTAGCTACAAAGCGTTAAACCGTAGGTGCCTCTTCAGCCAAATCTTCAGGGCTATCAGGAGTTGAAACCTTAGGAGAGCCTTTGAAAGTAAAGACTGCCTCTGCGCCTTCACCCTCAACATCCACAACGATTATTTCGCCGGCTTTTAGCTCACCGAACAAGATACGCTCCGAGAGTGCATCTTCAATCTCGCGTTGAATCGTGCGACGCAATGGACGCGCTCCGAGAAGTGGGTCATAACCGCGAGCAGCAAGAAGATCCTTCGCTGCAGGTGTGAGTTCGATTCCCATGTCCTTTGCCTGCAAACGATCATCAAGATTCTTCGTCAACAGATCAACAATTTGAAGGATTTGATCCCTCGTTAGCTGGTGGAAGACGATGACATCATCGATACGGTTGAGGAATTCTGGGCGGAAATGAGTCTTTAGCTCATCGTTAACCTTGCCCTTCATGCGCTCATAATTCGTCTGCTCATCATCGCTATTAGCAAAACCGAGCCCGAGACTCTTAGAAATATCGCGTGTTCCGAGGTTAGTTGTCATGATGATGACAGTGTTTTTGAAGTCGACGGTTCGACCTTGTGAATCGGTTAGTCGACCATCTTCTAACACTTGCAGAAGTGAGTTAAAGATATCCGGGTGTGCCTTTTCAATCTCATCAAAGAGAACTACTGAGAATGGGCGGCGGCGTACTTTTTCAGTGAGCTGTCCGCCCTCGTCATAACCGACATACCCTGGAGGTGCACCAAATAGACGTGAAGCAGTATGGCGCTCTGAGTATTCAGACATATCAAGTTGAATTAATGCATCTTGATCACCAAACAGGAACGATGCCAATGTGCGTGAAAGTTCCGTCTTTCCAACACCTGATGGGCCAGCAAAGATGAATGATCCGCCTGGACGGCGTGGGTCTTTCAGACCTGCGCGTGTACGACGAATTGCTTGAGACAACGCTTTGATTGCTTGATCTTGTCCGATGACGCGGTTGTGAAGTTCATCTTCCATACGCAAGAGGCGTGCAGTTTCTTCCTCAGTTAATTTGAAAACTGGAATTCCAGTTGATAATGAGAGCACTTGTGCAATGAGTTCTTCATCTACCTCAGTAACTTTATCTAAGTCAGTAGCTTTCCAATTCTTTTCTGCCTCGTTCTTTTCGGTGATTAAGGTTTTTTCCTTATCGCGAAGAGAAGCGGCTTTTTCAAAATCTTGTCCATCAATTGCCGACTCTTTTTCTTTACGGGCGTCAGCAATTTTGTCATCGAATGCACGCAATTCGGCTGGGGCTGTCATTCGCTTAATGCGCAAACGTGAACCAGCTTCATCGATTAAATCAATCGCTTTATCTGGCAAGAAACGATCAGAGACATAGCGGTCTGCAAGATTTGCTGCTGCTGCGAGCGCACCGTCAGTAATAGATACGCGGTGGTGGGTTTCATAGCGATCACGAAGACCCTTTAAAATCTCGATTGTATGCGCAACTGATGGCTCTTTTACTTGAATTGGCTGGAAGCGGCGTTCTAGCGCTGCATCCTTTTCAACATGCTTGCGATACTCATCAAGTGTTGTTGCACCGATTGTCTGGAGTTCACCACGTGCCAACATTGGCTTCAAAATACTTGCCGCATCAATTGCACCCTCTGCAGCGCCAGCACCAACAAGAGTGTGAATCTCATCAATGAAGAGAATGATGTCGCCACGAGTTTTTATTTCTTTAAGAACTTTCTTTAAGCGCTCTTCAAAATCTCCACGGTAGCGACTTCCTGCAACTAAAGCACCTAGATCAAGTGAATACAACTGCTTATCTTTTAAAGTCTCTGGAACATCATTTTTGTAGATTGCTTGAGCAAGGCCTTCAACAACTGCAGTCTTACCTACGCCTGGCTCACCAATTAATACTGGGTTATTTTTTGTACGGCGTGATAAAACTTGCATCACACGTTCAATTTCATTTTCGCGTCCAATTACAGGATCTAACTTTCCTTCGCGCGCAGCTTGTGTGAGGTTGCGTCCAAATTGATCAAGTACTAATGATGTTGATGGTGTGCCTTCAGCAGGGCCACCTTGAGCAACAGCTTCTTTACCTTGATAACCAGAAAGCAACTGAATTACTTGCTGACGAACGCGATTCAAATCTGCGCCAAGTTTTACAAGAACCTGTGCAGCGACGCCTTCACCTTCACGGATTAAACCCAACAAAATATGTTCAGTACCAATGTAATTATGTCCAAGTTGCAGCGCTTCACGTAATGAAAGTTCTAGAACTTTCTTGGCTCGCGGGGTAAATGGAATATGGCCACTCGGTGCTTGCTGACCTTGCCCAATAATCTCTTCAACTTGTGCGCGAACACCTTCTAGAGAAATTCCTAGAGATTCGAGTGCCTTAGCTGCTACGCCCTCGCCTTCATGAATGAGTCCAAGCAGGATGTGCTCCGTGCCGATGTAGTTGTGGTTGAGCATGCGAGCCTCTTCTTGGGCCAGGACAACAACACGGCGGGCTCGGTCTGTAAAGCGCTCAAACATTGGCGTACTCCTTCTTCTGCGATTCGTTAAGCCTAATACCTCACCTGCCAGGCTCGCGAGGTGGATCTGGCTCGGTAGTTACAACCCCAGACCTAGGGCTTTTATGCCCAAATTGGCACAATATCTAGGCGAGAATCTTCAACATTCTGGTGTTTCCAAGGGTATTTGGCTTGGCAGACTCTAGATCCAAGAACTCGGCAATACCTGCATCATAAGAGCGTAAGAGCTCTGCATATACCGATGGATCTACCGGAGTTCCTTCAATTACTTGAAAACCGTGGCGACCAAAAAACTCCGTCTCAAAAGTCAAACAAAAAATCCTCTTCACCCCTAATGCGCCAGCACGCAGAATTACTGAATCAAGAATCTGATGTCCGATACCTTGCCCACGAAAACTCTCAGAGACGGCAACGGTGCGAACTTCGGCCAAGTCCTCCCAAAGAACGTGGACTGCTCCACAACCGACAACTGTTTCACCTTCAATAGCGACCGTAAATTCTTGCACACTTTCATAAAGCGTTACGTTTTCTTTAGTAAGCAGACGTCCTTCTGGTGCATACGAATCGATAAGTTTACGAATACCTTTGATGTCACTAGTTCGAGCTGGGCGAATCTCCATCTTTAATCGCTTTCAGGTTTTACTAACGGGAACAAAATAGTTTCGCGGATTCCAAGACCAGTAAGTGCCATTAATAAGCGATCAACACCCATTCCCATTCCGCCCATCGGTGGCATTCCAAACTCCATTGCGCGTAAGAAATCTTCATCGACTTGCATCGCCTCTAAATCACCATTCGCACCTAATGAAGATTGTTCTACTAATCGCTCTCGCTGAATTACTGGATCAATTAATTCCGAATACCCTGTTGCTAATTCAAAACCATCAACATAAAGATCCCATTTTTCCGCCACTCCAGGTATTTCACGATGAGCACGGACAAGGGGTGAAGTATCTACTGGAAAACCCATCACAAAAGTTGGTGAGATTAATTCGTCTTTGGCTACATGTTCAAAAATTTCTTCCGCTAACTTGCCCGTAATCCACTTAGGATCGATTTTCAAACCAAGCTTTGTAGCAATCTCTTTTAACTCAGCCATTGGGGTAAGGGCGGTAACACTCCGCCCGACTCCTTCAGAAATAGCGTCATACAGGGATATTTCACGCCAATTACCACTTAAGTCAGCTTGTCGACCATCATGATGTGTAACAACATGCGACCCCGCAACTGCCATTGCTGCATTTTGCACAAGCGTGCGCGTTAAATCTGCAATGGATCGCCAATCACCATATGCCTGATAGCTCTCAATCATTGCAAACTCAGGAGAGTGTGATGAGTCTGCACCTTCATTGCGAAAATTTCGATTTATCTCAAAAACTCGCTCTATTCCTCCGACCACACAACGCTTCAAGAAAAGCTCTGGTGCAATACGCAGGTATAGATCCATATCGTAGGCATTTGAAAATGATTTAAATGGGCGAGCCGTGGCACCGCCGTGCATTACTTGGAGCATTGGTGTTTCGACTTCAATAAAATTAGAGTCGGCAAATGTCTTCCGTAAAGAACTCATAACTGCTGGGCGTAAGCGGGCATTTGCTCGAGCTTCAGGGCGCACGATTAAATCTACATAGCGCATACGAACACGAGTTTCTTCCGACATCGGCTTGTGATCATTCGGGATAGGGCGAAGTGATTTTGCTGCCATTTTCCATGAGGCTGCAAGAATTGAAAGTTCACCGCGCTTGGAAGTAATAATTTCTCCTGTTACAGAGACGATGTCACCTAAGTCGACATCAGACTTCCATGCATCTATTGAATCTTGCCCAATTTTGTCAAGTGAAAACATGGCCTGAAGTTCTGTTCCGTCGCCTTCACGCAAAGTTGCGAAACAAAGTTTTCCGGTATCACGTTTAAAAATAATTCGGCCAGTAAGACTTTCTATAATTCCGGTAGCAACATCGATTTCTAGTCCGGCATGCTCTTGGCGAACTTCTAACAAAGATTTTGTTCGCGGTACTGAAACTGGGTATGGCTCAATTCCAGCTTCGATTAAAGCACTGCGCTTTTCCCGGCGAATCCGCAACTGTTCTGGCAGGTCTTCTTCGATAGGGAGATTTTCGTTACTCATAATGGGGTGGAGTCTAACGGTTCAAGCATTTCGCTCGTGAATCAAACGAAGTCCAATCAGCGTTAAATCGGGTTCATGATCCGTAATCGTTTCTGAAACCCCGATGATCAACGGCGCTAACCCACCCGTTGCAATAACCTTTGGTGTACCAGAATATGAATCGGCAAGTTCGGCAGTAATCCGGTCAACTAAGCCATCAACTTGACCAGCAAAACCAAAGATTGTTCCTGACTGCAAAGCTTCTACGGTATTTTTCCCAATTACATTTTTCGGTCTAACTAACTCAACTTTTCTCAATTGTGCGGCTCGAGCTGCAAGTGCATCCACTGAGATTTCAATCCCTGGAGCAAGTGCGCCGCCCAGAAATTCTCCTTTGGGGGAAACAACATCAAGATTCGTTGACGTTCCGAAATCCACCACTATTGCAGGGCCACCAAATAACGTGTGTGCGGCTAACGTATTGACGATTCGATCTGCGCCTATCTCTTTTGGATTATCAACTAGTAATGGCACGCCAGTTTTGATCCCTGGTTCAACAATAGTTGTTCGAACATCGGAAAAATAATCACTAATCATGCTGCGAAGTTCGCGTAAAGTCGATGGAACGGTGGAACAGATAGACAAGCCCGTGACAGAGTAATCCTCTACCAACGAGCGATACTGCAACCATAACTCATCTGCAGTGCTGCGTGGGTCAGTCTTAACTCTCCAAGAGCGAGTGAGATTTTCTCCATCAAAAATCCCCAGGACTGTATTGGTATTGCCAACGTCAATTGTTAGAAGCATTAGGCACCCATTCTCATGTTATCTATTAAACGCACGCCATCTATCCAGCCGGCGATGATTGCACGCTTGTTTTGAGTTGCATCTGTTGCAAGAAAAAAACTGTCTTCATCGATAATCTCTGCGTAGTCACACTTAAAACCTGAATCAGTTGAAAGTGTGGTGTTTATAATCTCTTGAGCGATTGCAACTGATGGCGCTAACTTGGCTGCTGCCATGGCGCGATAAATTACATTAGCACTGATACGTCCGGTTTCACTGAGACGAATATTTCGAGAAGATAAAGCCAGGCCATCGAATTCGCGGACTGTAGGCACGCCTATGATTTCGACCTTGCTTCCCATATGACGAATTATCTGAAGTTGCTGGAAATCTTTTTCGCCGAAAATAGCCGACTCTGGCTTCACGATTTCAAATAATCGATTTACAACAGTGACTACACCGTCAAAATGATCCGGTCTTGACACACCCTCAAATAGATTTCCAATAGGAGATGCTTTTAACTTCTTAATCTCGCCTGGATATATTTCCTCATAATCGGGCATCCAAATTTCGGTGGCCCCAGCCAGAGTTGCTAATTGAATATCTCGCTCAGGGCTACGAGGATATTTTTCTATATCTTCTGCGTTTTCAAACTGTAAAGGATTAATAAAGATGCTGACAACAACTTCTTTGCTCATGCTGCGAGCGCGCTTAATCAATGCTTGATGCCCCTTGTGGAGGGCTCCCATTGTTGGTACTAAAACGCTCATAAGGCTCCAGTCCTTTCAGGTACCGGGCGAGATGACGTTAGTTTACGGGTTAAGTTCCAATTGCGCCAAAATCTGATCAACTCGACCATGAGTGAGCAGCACAGCATCTGCATCGATTTCTAACCAAGGCTCTAAAACAAATCTGCGCTCATGGGCACGAGGGTGCGGAAGCTCTAATTCAGCACTCTTACTGAGCAGCCCACCATATTGAATTAAATCCAAATCAATAGTGCGAGGCCCCCAATGGACCAATCGTTCACGACCCAAAGTTTTTTCAATTCCTTGCAACAGTGATAACAAATCGAGTGCAGGGAGATCGCTTTCAAGAATGCAGATTGCATTCACATAATCGGGTTGTTCTGGTCCACCAACTGGTGCAGTTATAAAATATGAAGATACTGCAAGAAATTCACTGGCATTCTTTAATAACTCGATAGCAATATCTAGGTTTTCTTGTGGATTACCTAAGTTTGAGCCTAAAGCTACAACAGCTTTCATCGCGTGCGAGTAACTTGCACAGCAATATCTTTAACTGTGGCTGCCACAGGTGCTTGCGGCTTATGAACAGTCACTGTCACAGCGCTAACTTTCTTGTGCTCGAACAACACTCGCTCCCCTATGCGCCAAGCTAGTTTTTCAATGAGAGAAACAGGATTAGAGGTAATCTCTTCAACAACTAAATCAGTAACTTCTGCATAGTTAACAGTGTCTTCTATTGAATCACTTTGTGAAGCTTGAGATAAATCCACGGAAAGCGATAAATCCACGTAAAAATTTTGACCATTTGTACGTTCGTGTTCAAACAAACCATGAAAACCAAATCCATGAATGCCTGTAAGGAAAATTGCATCGCTCATAATGAGATTACTTCCTTATGGGGCTTCACAGAGTGAACTCTAACTCCCCAAATACCAGAAGTGGAAAGTTGTTTTGTAAGGGCGATACTTGCAGCTTCGCGCCCGTCCGGGGAATCACCGCCCAGAAAACGTTTACGAGATGCGCCAATCAATACTGGATGACCAAGGGATACTATTTCTTCGATTCTATTTATTATCTCCCAGTTATGTTCGGCATCTTTGGCAAAGCCAATTCCTGGATCTAAAATTAGATTTTCTGGTGCGATTCCAGCAGCTAATGCCGCAGTAATTCGTGCTTTGAGTTCGGATACAACGTCCTGTACAACATCTCCATAAACTGCCTTTGAATTCATTACTTTAGAGGGCCCACGCCAATGCATTGCGATATATCGAACGTTGAGATCAGCTGCTACAGATAACATTTTAGGATCGGCTAATCCCCCGCTTACATCATTAATTATCCGAGCACCTGCTTTAACTGCTGCCAAAGCAGTGCTGGCCCGCATGGTGTCAATACTGATTGGAACACCATTTTTCGCTAGTTCAGTTATCACCGGAATAACTCGAGCAATTTCTTCTGCTTCACTTACTCGTTCAGCACCAGGTCGGGTTGATTCGCCTCCAACATCGATAATGTCTACACCTTCGGCGATCATGGCCCGTGCATGCTTAACTGCATCCTCAAATGAATTATGACGGCCGCCGTCTGCAAATGAATCCGGGGTTACATTGAGAATTCCCATGATCTTCATGATTTACCTATGTGTGATGAGACTAATCGCTTCGGCGCGCGTTGCGGGATTAAGAAGTGCACCGCGAACTGCACTAGTTGTTGTACGAGCCTGTGACTTCTTAACACCTCGCATCGACATGCACATATGTTCGCAGTCAATAATGACAATCACGCCTAGTGGATCAAGAATTTCAACTAGTGCATCTGCAATTTGAGTCGTAAGTCTTTCTTGTACTTGAGGGCGCTTGGCATAAACATCTACTAAACGCGCCAACTTAGATAGGCCCGTAATTTTTCCTTGAGGAATGTAACCAATATGTGCAACACCATGAAATGGAGTCAAGTGGTGTTCGCAATGTGAAAATAATTCGATATCGCGCACAATAACTAACTCTTCATGGCCGATATCAAAAGTAGTAGTCAAGACATCTTCTGGTGCTTGCCATAGTCCGCCGAAGTTTTCTTTCATGGCACGCGCAACGCGCGCTGGGGTGTCTTTTAGTCCATCTCTGTCTGGATCTTCACCCAGAGCAAGTAATAGTTCACGAATTGCACGCTCAGCACGCTCTTGGTCATAAGGCCCAGATGCTCGTCCATCGGTAACTGAAACTTTATTAATCGGCACTTGTAGCCTTCTTACGTCGAGTTGGTTTCTTGACCTCTACTACCTCGACTGTGCGTACCGGAACTTCTACTGGTGGTTGATCTGATGGCACTCGTGTTACCGAACCTGTCCATGCAGGTCGTGAAGTTACTGTCTTAACCTTCTTGAAAATATCTGCAATCTCATCTTTGTTAATAGTTTCCTTATCAAGGAGCACTAAAACCATCTCATCTAGGATCTCACGGTTTGCAACCAGGATATCAAAAGCCTCTTGATGCGCATTTTCAATAAGTTTACGTATTTCACTGTCAACTAAACCGGCAATACTTTCAGAGTAATCACGTTGATGTCCGTAGTCACGACCCATAAAAGGAGCATCGCTTCCAGCACCTAACTTTATTGCGCCAATCGCTTCTGTCATTCCGTATTGAGTAACCATGGCGCGTGCCAATGCTGTTGCTTTCTCAATGTCATTTGATGCACCTGTTGAAGGATCATGAAAAATTAACTCTTCAGCTGCGCGTCCACCTAGTGAATACGCTAATTGATCAAGAAGTTGATTACGAGTTGTTGAGTATCGATCTTCATCGGGAAGAATCATTGTGTAACCGAGTGCACGACCACGAGGCATGATTGTAATTTTATGAACTGGATCTGTATGTGGAAGTGCATGCGCAACCAATGCATGACCGGCTTCGTGGTACGCAGTGACGCGACGCTCATCATCACTCATGATGCGAGACTTACGCTGTGGACCGGCCATAACGCGGTCAATTGCCTCATCCAGCTCGGCGTTTGAAATCAACTTCTTTTCTTCGCGAGCAGTTAACAATGCAGCTTCGTTGAGAACATTTGCCAAATCTGCGCCAGTAAAGCCTGGCGTGCGGCGTGCATAGTCAATTAACTTCACGTCATCACTGATCGGCTTATTTTTTGCATGCACTGCCAGAATCGCTTCGCGACCCTTGAGGTCCGGACGATCAACTGCGATTTGGCGATCAAAACGTCCTGGACGCAAAAGAGCTGGGTCTAAAACATCTGGACGGTTAGTTGCAGCAATCAGAATTACTTTTGTATTTTCCTCGAAACCATCCATCTCAACTAAAAGCTGATTGAGTGTCTGTTCACGTTCATCATGCCCGCCACCCATACCTGCGCCGCGTTGGCGACCAACAGCATCAATCTCGTCAACAAAAACAATCGCAGGTGAATTCTCTTTTGCTTGGTTAAATAAGTCACGCACACGAGCAGCGCCTACACCAACAAACATTTCCACGAAATCTGATCCCGATATGGAATAGAAAGGAACACCTGCTTCACCAGCTACTGCACGAGCAAGTAATGTTTTACCGGTTCCGGGAGGACCAAAGAGTAAAACTCCCTTTGGAATCTTTGCACCGAGTACTCCGTATTTATCCGGGTTAGCTAGAAAGTCTTTAATCTCTTCAAGTTCGGCAATTGCCTCATCAGCACCAGCAACATCTTTGAAAGTAGTTTTCGGTACATCATTACTCTGAAGTTTTGCACGCGATTTCCCAAACTGAAAGACTTTATTGCCACCTTGTGCCTGGCTCATCATCCAGAAGAACAAAAAACCAATCAGCAAAAACGGGATTATTGAGAAAAGAAAAGATACGAGCAGTGACTGTGTTGGAACTCGAACATTCCAACCCTCGGCTGGTGAATTAGAAGTCAGTGCATCGACAATGGTTGGTTCTTGCCGTGCAACATAGGATGCCTCTACCTTACTTGCACCTTTGATTGTCACCCCTGGCTTTAGAATTAAACGAATTTTCTGATCTTTATCAACTACTTCTGCTGACAACACATTTGACTGTGAAATTGCATCTAAAGCTTGAGATGTTTCAATCTGTGTGTAGCGATTTCCTGCCGCAGTTATTTGACCGAAAAGTGAAACGGCAAGAATGGCAACTAAAATCCAAAAAAGTGGACCACGAAAAATTCGACCCGCACGAGTAACAGGCTTCTTGGGGTTGGAGCTTCCAGTAAAACTCTTCGTCAGCGATTTCTTTGCCGCTGCCTTTTTTACTGGCTTCTTCGTTTCAGACATTTTTATTTCTCGTTTCTTAACTTGATCTATGAATACATGTGCTTAGCAAGCACAGCAATAAATGGAAGGTTGCGATATTTCTCATCGAAATCAAGACCGTATCCAACTACGAAATCAGTTGGGATTTCAAAACCAACATACTTAACATCAATCTTAACTTTTGCTGCCTCTGGTTTGCGCAAGATAGCAAGAATTTCTACGCTACCGACTCCGCGTGATTCAAGATTTGCCTTTAGCCATGACAGGGTGAGCCCAGAATCGACAATGTCTTCAACTATTAAAACATTGCGGCCAGTAATATCGCGATCTAAATCTTTCAGGATTCGAACAACACCGCTTGATTTAGTTCCAGAGCCATATGATGAAACTGCCATCCAATCCATTTCAACATGGCGTTGCAAAGCACGTGAAAGATCAGCTACAGCCATTACTGCACCTTTAAGTACGCCAATCAAAAGTAAGTCTTGGCCTTCATAGTCTTTATCAACGCGTGCAGCTAACTCTTTAATCTTTGCTTGTAACTCTTCTTCGGTTACAACTACGCGTTCGATATCCTTTTCAACTCCGGCTAAATCCACAAAGACTCCCCTTGGCTCAGTTACGTAAGAGCGAAAGTCTGCCCGAAAAACGCTCAACCTTCACACCACCCGGCAGATGGGATGGCCCTTGCCCGCTCCAGGCCGTAATTAAAGCCTCAACTGAGACTAAGTGCTCGGCTGAAATCGAGCCAGAAGGCGCCCCAGCGGCATAAATAGCGGCACGGATAATCCGACTGCGAATGGCACCTGGCAGCGTGGCTAGGTGCGCACAGTCCAAATCATGGAGAACGAGTTGACCTATTTCACGCACGGCCCAAGCATCGAGTGCATCAGCATCCTGACGCAATAACTCGGCGCTGCGTGCAAGAGCTTCGGAGATTCCAGGGCCAATCGTATTTTCTAGAGTTGGGATAGCCTCCGTGCGAACTCGGACCCGCGCAAAGCTTGAATCTAAATTGTGTGGGTCATTCCAAATATGTAAGCCAGTTTCACGACAGAGGTCTTCTGTTTGTTTGCGTGTAATTGCGAGTAGTGGTCGAATATATTTTCCAGTGTGCGCAGCCATTCCTGATAACGAACGCGTACCCGAACCACGTGCTAATCCCAATAAAACTGTCTCTGCTTGATCATCACGAGTATGACCTAAAAAAATTCCTGATGCATTTAATTTATTCCCTACTTCATCCAGTGCAGCATATCGAGCCTTGCGCGCAGATGCTTCAGGTCCATCTATGACTTCAACCATGACTTTCTTAACGGTTGTTTCGATGCCAAGTGTTTTCATTTGATCAACAACTTTTATTGCTTGAACAGCAGACTCACTTTGGAGTTGATGATCAATAGTTACAGCACGTAACTGGATTGCTAATTTTGGAGCTTCAAGCGAAAGTGCGTAAGCGAGTGCCAACGAATCTGCACCACCGGATACTGCTACTAAAACTACATCGCCAGCTTCAAATTTTTCCAGCCAAGTACGCACTGCACTTCGGATTAATAGTGCATTTGTGCTCATAAGCTAAGACTAGACCCGACCGCCAAATGGCATAAGCCCTTTAACGCTATAAATATTTGAGTAAATTAATCCAATTTTCTTTGAATTTGCTTCCCACATCATGCCATTTCCTGCATAAATAGTGATGTGATGAATCGTTGAAATTGTTCCTTTATAAGAGTAGAAAAGAAGATCGCCTGGTACAAGCTCATTCAGCGACACGTGTTTCGTATATCCCGAATAGAGAGCCGAGTTAAGTCGATCCCAATTCGGCCAACCGAGCCCAGCATATTTATATGCTGAATAAACAAGCCCCGAGCAGTCAAAGGAGTTAGGACCTTGAGTTCCCCATATATATGGCTTGCGTGCTAATACTTGCTTCTTTGCATACTCAACTGCTTTTAAGCGTTGGGCCTCCGTCGTTCTAATAGTTGATCGGCCTTTAAAACCAATGTCTGGCCAGATTTTTGCTTGTCCAGGAGTTTGTCCAGCTTGATTAGATTGTGCTTCTTCTAAGAGTGCAAGTTGGCGCTGCTGCTCAAGTGTCGTGCGCACTTTTCTAGCACTTAAAAGTTCTTTCATTAATTGATCTTGAATTTTCTGTAATTTCGCTACTTCTTTGGCTTGCTCAGCCTTTGCATCATCTGCAACCTTTTTGGCTGCTGCCACTTTTTCAGTAGCTTTCTGTTGCGCAATTTTTGCTTCATCAGCAGCTTGTTTGGCAGCGCGCGCAACAACTTCTGCGGCTTTAAAGCGCTCTAATGCAATTGTATTTTTAGTTCCTAGCGTACTCAACAAACTAAGTTGATCCATTAAATCCTGTGGTCCGTTTGAGCTGAGCAGAGGTTCAATGTCCGTCATGCTGCCACCTAAAATGTAAGCGTTAGATGCGAGTTGCCCAATCACTCGGTGTGCTTCATCTACTGCAGCTGCTGTCTCAGTGGCATATTTCGCTGCTGCTCGTGCTGCTGCTTCGGCAATGGCTAACTCTTGTTGAGCTTTTTTATACATTGCGGTCGCAGCATTTGCCTTTGCGGTCAGAGTTCGGAGGCTTTGATTTGCCGCAGCTAATTTAGCTGCTTGCGCATCTGCGGTTTTTTTCTTAGCTGCTTCAATCTTCTTGGCCGCTTCAATCTGTGCCAAAGTAGGTTTTGGGGTCTTCGCAATTGCTGGCGCTGCTGTGAGCGTCAGGGCAGCAATAAGAGCTAAAGAAACCGCTCCGTATTTTTTCAAATCAAAACCTCCGAGGGAAGGCCATAAGAATAAATGAGCAAACTTAGAAAAAAGGTGTAATACGTGCTGGTGTCTTCAATTAGATACATCACGGCGTACAAATAAGTAGGAGGCAATCACGGCTCCAATAGCAACATAGATTCCACCTACAAATAAGGCATGTGAGTATTGAATTCCATTTGCTGGGCCAGTTGGTGCCCCACCTGATGCAATGGAGGCCAACTGAGCACCAGGCAACCAGTTTTGTAATGAATTTTTTACGGCAATTAGTAGATTTTCAACTATTAGTAACCACAAAACTCCAAAAGAAATCGCGCTAATGGGTGAGCGAAGCAGTAGACCAAGCACCATTCCTATAGTTCCAAAGCCGATAACTGAGATAATAATATTTATAAACGTTGTAAGAAGTGCATGACGACCATCAGCACTCAACCATAAATCAGTTGAAACTTTTGCTCGAGGTGCGAGTATAAAAGATGCTGAGAGACTAACCAATGCTGAGAGAATGATCATGACTATTGCGAAAAGCTTCATCGCAATAAATTTGCCAGCTAATACCCGTAATCGCCCGGGTTGGCGCACTAAAATATTGCGGAGAGTCCCGTAGGTGTATTCCTGAGCAGTCTGTGCGGCAAAAACACAGAGAGCAATTATTCCGAGGAATCCGCCAACACTGCTAAAACCTTGTACACCACCAGCAGCAAGACTTAAAACTTCACGACCGACCATTCTTCCTCGATCTGCGTTTCCATCAGGTGAGTCTATTAATAAGAATAAAAGTGATGAAAAGAGAGCGCTGAAAAACACGACAGCACCCATTGTGCCAAGAAATAATGTTGGCCTGCGCAGTTTACGAAGCTCTGAAATCACAACGTTCCACATTATTTTTCACCTGTCATTTCAAAGAAAGTCTCTTCAAGATTAGGTAATTGTGGCGTCAACTGCGAGAGAGTGATTCCGGCATCAAATGCTGCACGGTTGAAATCTAAAGCCCAACTTGCTGGACCTTCAACATGAACTGCACCATCGCGAATAATTGCTTTATGTCCGGCCGCTTCTGCAATTGCAAGAAGCGTCACGAGTTCTGTCTCATTTGCCCCTTTAGCAATAATGACTGGTTGTTGGTTAAGCATTAATTCTGTCATTTTTCCAGTAAAGACAACTTGACCTTTTCGTAACATGACTAAGTAATCGCTAATAAGTTCAAGCTCGGATAAAAGATGAGATGAAACAAATACGGAAGTGCCTTCATTTGCTAATGAGCGCAAAAGCGCGCGTACTTCTTGAATTCCTTCGGGGTCTAAACCATTTGTTGGCTCATCTAGCATTAAAAGTTTTGGGTTTGGTAAAAGCGCCGCGGCTATTCCTAAGCGCTGCTTCATTCCGAGTGAATAAGTTTTATATTTTGATTTACCACGATCACCTAAGCCAACTTGATCGAGCAAGTGTTGAACGCGATCTGTTGAAAAGCCACCAAGTGAAGCTAGATAATTAAGGTTTTCTTTTCCACTCAGTGCTGGATAAAACGCTGGACCTTCAATCATTGCACCTACTCGTGGCAAATACTTTTCAGGATGCTGGATTGATTCACCCAATATCTCACCCGTACCACCTGTTGGTGTAATTAGACCAAGGAGCATTCGCATTGTGGTGGTCTTGCCTGATCCATTCGGACCAACGAATCCACAGATTGTTCCTAGAGGGACTTCAAAAGTTGCGTGGGATACGGCCATTCTTTCTCCGTATTTTTTACTCAAATCCGTAACTGAAATGGCGGTATTAGACATACTGCTCACTCTGCCACACTAAATGATTAAGCACACTATTGAGTGTGTTTTATGGAGTTTTGAAAGTTACGCTAGTCGGTGAAAAGTCTTTGTTTCCATAGATATCTCGAGCACTTATCCAAATGGAATAATTTCCAGGAACCGTAATTGCATTGGGAGTAATCACTTGTTGATATGTGCCATCCAATGCAGTTCCAGAAGTTCGCGTTGTCGCACCATATTCAAAATAAGCCTGCCCTGAACCATTAGCGAAGCCACCACCTTCAAGTGCAACCCAAGTCATAACGCCATCGACTCCACTGCTATCTGTTGACTTCCAAGTGATAGTAATTGGTTGGCGAGTGGCTGGGTTCCCTCCGACTACAGTGACATTTGTTGTCACTGGAGCGATTGCATCTGTTACTCCGGCAGTAATTCGGAAATCAACTGTTGTTTGCTTTGCAGGAGTACCAAACACGTCAACTCCATCAAAATACACGGTGTAGACCCCGTTGACTGCAGTGGCTGGAATTTGACAATTAGCTGTAAAAGTTGAAATTCCATTAGCAACTGAACTCAATTGACCCATGATCGGAAAACCACACCAAGTTATCCAACCTGGGGATCCACCAATTTTTATCCAGCTGCTATCTACACCTGATAAGTCACTAAATGCCCACCTAAAAGTAATGAGTGAAGCTGCAGATACAACACTTGTACTTGAAATTGCAGGTCCATTTCCATCGATTGTGCATTGACCAACGATGGGATCGGCGTTATCGAGGGCACAATAATTAGTACCGGCTCCAGGATTTAAATTGTCCGTGCCAGTACCGCCTTGTAAAGAATCATTTCCAGTACCGCCCGATAACGAGTCGTTTCCTTCTCCGCCAGTTAGTCGATCATTTCCATCTCCACCAACTAAATTGTCGTTGCCATTGAAACCAAGGATTGTGTCATTTCCTGCGCCACCATCAATTACATCTGCACCATTTGAACCACAAATTACATCGTTACCAGAAGAAGAAGTAACAGTACTTCCAATATTTCCTTGGACGACAATTACGTCATTAAAGAATGTCCCACGAATTTGTTTAGCTGAGGAGACAATCGTTGCTTTCAAACCGTTACAGGTCTGTGTTGATGCATTGGCTACAGGTAAACCAAACATGTTCATGAAAAGACTGATAGAAATTAAGGAAATTGAAGCGACAACAGATTTTTTTGCAGAGTTAGCTACTGCTGGAGTCATGCGTGCTCTCACCATGGACCAAGAATATTCCACACAAAAAAGAGCTGCAATATGAAATTTCTGGGAAATATCTGAGGACTTTTACGCTAGAAACAGGCAGATGAGGCCAGAAGAATGGCGGTGCTCTGCAACAATTAATTTATGAATACACCTTGGGGATATCGCCCACGCAATCATCGCGAAGAACCCCAGTGGGATTTGCATCTGCAAACTCATGCGATACGCAGTGGTCTTGCACGTTCAGGTTTTGGTGAGACTTCTGAGGCGCTTTATTTAAATAGCGGTTTTACATATGCAACAGCTGAAGAGGCTTTAGATTCATTTGCCGAAGAAACTGAGCACTTTTTATATAGCCGTTTCCATAATCCTACCGTTGCAATGTTTGAGCAACGACTCGCAGCGATTGAAGGTGCAGAATTCTGTGTAGCAACGGGATCAGGAATGTCTGCCATGTTTGCATCTATTGCTTGCCTGGTAGAACAAGGTGACCATGTTGTTGCATCTGCCGCCATGTTTTCCTCATGTCACGTAGTAATTACGGAACTGCTACCGAAATGGGGGGTGACTTTCGAGCTTGTTAAAGGAAATGATCCTTCTGCTTGGGCTACTGCATTAAGCAAACCAACAAAAGTGGTGTTCATCGAAACACCTAGTAACCCATTAATGGAAATCGTTGATATTGCGATGGTGAGCGAACTTGCGCACAAAGTTGGTGCAACAGTAATCGTCGATAATGTCATGGCTTCACCTGTATTACAAAAACCACTACAGCTTGGCGCAGATGTTGTGATGTATTCAGCAACAAAACACATTGATGGACAAGGTCGAGTTTTAGCTGGAGCGATTCTTGGATCCGCATCCTATATACAAGAAAAGGTGATGCCATTTACGCGCCACACTGGACCGGCGCTAAGCCCTTTCAATGCTTGGGTGCTTGTTAAATCTCTTGAGACGATGGAGCTCCGCGTTGAACGCATGGTTTCAAATGCACAAATTATCGCCGAATTTTTAGA